>ERZ1673738.23-NODE-23-length-258301-cov-150.319943_pt1 | contig 258301 bp, 217 predicted proteins | sample MGYA00580198_ERZ1673738 | MGnify/ENA primary metagenome ERZ1673738 (study PRJEB41218, sample SAMN15661784) | gut metagenome | host: Homo sapiens | place: Canada: London | collected 2015-08-20/2019-03-30 | study: EMG produced TPA metagenomics assembly of... | reverse complement strand
CATCAATCTCAAATGATTGATGCACCGTTTTTGCGCAATCTATTGCAGTGTTTTGCAGATTTTATCCATCATTTCTACTTTGTGTTCCCACATTGAATGCGAATATCTATTAAGAGTAATAATCGCATTTTTATGTCCTAAAATCTCGGATAATGACTTTACATCCATTCCACACTCCAACGCTCTCGTAGCAAAAGTGTGTCGCAATGAGTGAAACCCCTTGTGTTCAATCGAATTTTTCTTCAAAAGCAGCTCAAACGACCGCTGATAACTGCGCATAAAAACAGGTTTTGTACCGTCCGCGATTATGTATTCACTCTTGCTCGTTCGACGCATTGATTTTAATATGCTTACAACATTTTTAGGCAATGGTATTCGCCTTTGCGAACACGGTGTTTTCGGTGTATCTATTATCCTTACTCTTTTTCCATCCGCTTTGCCGTCATAACAGGTTTTTGACACGTTTAGAATACGCTTTTCGAAATCAATGTCACTCCAAGTAAGCGCAAGCAACTCTCCTATCCGCAATCCGGTATATAAACATATAACGATACCTTTCATTTTGCACCTATCATCGTTTTCAACCGCCTTTTCAATTGATTTTTGTTCTGATATCGAAAAGCACTTGATTTGCTTTTCCGTTACTTTTGGTTTTACAATTCTCTCGTTTATACATTTTTCAATACATCCGTTTAGATATGCGATTTTCAAAGAGTTTTGCACCACATTAACAATTGTTCTTATATAGTTTGACGACAATAGAAATCCGGTTTTATCGCTTTTGGCATTCTGCAATCCATTTATGAATTTCTGCACTATATTTGCCGTTATGTCCTTAAGTTCACAATTTCCTAGAACCGGCAAAACATAATTGCGGGCAACCTGTTCATATCTCTCATACGTTCTTCTTTTGCAAGATGTTTGTACATACAATTCCATCCACTCATCAATCCATTCTTTGTACTTCATATTCCACTCCTTTTCATGAAAATAAAAGAATATTGTACAATCTCCTACGCGCTCTCTGCATTTAAAAAGTATATGATTTTTATAATTTGGCACTTAGGCGTATGCTTGTCTTGAACAAGTCGTCGAGGCTTTCACCCCACAAAACGTCGCTGCGCTCCGTTTTGCGGGAACCCCGATGTGCCTCGCCGAGACAAGCATACGCCTTTTAACAAAAAAATAATACAAAACCATTTCAACACAAATTATAAAAACACATCAAAATTCACAATAAAATTGTTTCGTAAACATTGGAAAACTATGGGCTAAAAACGACCTAATTTCACCCTGATTTTCTCAACTTGACGATTAGACGTGCCGTAGTCTTTGATACAAGTGCGCACGCGTACGCGCGCGCAAGACTACGGCACGTCTTTGCATAAAAACAAACCCAAATCCGCAAAAGGCGGCACGGAGCGGAGCGAGGTTTCGCGCTAACCCGCTTGGCGAAATCCTCGCTTATCCGTCATGCCGTTGCCGTCGCTTTTTCTTGCGGATATCTTTGGTGTTTTTGTATTGCAAAATTCCGTTTGCCGTTTTGTTCTTTTGTGTCGCGTAGGCGTTGCGCCATTGTTCCGCAATCATATTTTCATTATCAAAATTGTGTTCAAATCACGTTCCGTTATTGTTTCAAATTTGTCCAAATCACGCACAACAGTGTTCTTGTTTGTTCATTCGTCTATGTTTACGATGTGTATTGTTCACAACACGTAAAAGTGTAGCGAGTAAGGATAAGTCTTGATAGAGTATGGGCAAGTCTTGGTACAGTACGGCTGAGTCTTAAATTGGGCGGAATAGTCTAGAAAGATGACTGCTTTTGTCTGTGTACAACGCCATTCCCGCTGTGTTATGAATAAAACCGCAAGACCGAGAAAAGAGGTAAAGCATATGTAGCAACCAGGTCCGTGAAAGTTAAATCTTCATCTTTACTGCCTTTTCTCAACTCTTGCAAAAAATACTAAAAAAGGAGGCAATGCCATTGAAGAAAAAACACGTCCAACTCAAAGTAACAACCGTCGGTGAACCCAATATTGAAACGATGAGCGAGAGCGAACAAAAGACGTTCTACGTTTCAATGCTAATGCGGATTTTGGATAAACGTCGACAGCAACTTGAAGAACAATCTGTGAATGAGCATAATTGCAAAACAGCAAGTTGATATGTGCAAAACAGTCATATTAACTTTGCGTTGTGTAAAATTATGTTCAAATTAAACTGCGTCATCAATCGGCGCAAAATTTAATAAGAATACTATGAAAACAAAAAGCATTTATCGTCTTTCGCATCGGGAGCGTAAACGAAAACTGCGGTTTGTCAAGGGTAAAATGTATGCTTGAAGCACCCTTGACAAACCTATAAAACCGTTATGATATAGACAATATCGTTTCCGTTTTTCTCTCTCCCGTCGAAAGACAAATCAATCGTAAAAGGAGAAAGAAAAACAATATGAAAACAGCAGCAATATATGCAAGATATTCTTGCGAGAATCAAACCGAACAGTCCATCGAAGGACAGTTGAGAGTGTGTCAGGAATACGCCGCAAGCCTTGGCATACTCATCGTGGAAACGTACATAGACAGAGCCATGACAGGCACGAACGATAACCGCCCGGACTTTCAGCGGATGTTGAAAGACAGCGAAAAATCAAGTTGGGATGCGGTGCTCGTGTATGCTTTGGACAGATTCGGTCGTAACGCCGTTGAAGTTGCAGTCAACAAACAAAAACTTAAAAAGACGGGCAAAATTCTCGTATCTGCAACACAGCGTACGTCGGACAATCTGGACGGCACAAAAAACTTGGACGGCATTATCCTTGAAAACGTGTACATAGGCATCGCCGAATACTATTCTGCCGAGTTATCTCAGAAAGTGCTTCGAGGTCTAAACGAAAACCGCAAGAAAGGATTGTTTTGCGGCGGGAGCGTTCCTTATGGTTATAGAGTTGAAAATAAACGCTTAACAATAGATGAAGACAAAGCCGCCGTCGTGAAATATATATTCGAGCTATATTCGGTAGGGCTTATAGTGCCTGAAATTATAACAAAACTCAATGAACTCAGAATTACTCATAACGGCACTCCGTTTACTTCCAATTGCATATACGGCATCTTGAAAAACAGACGATACACCGGTATATGCGAAATACACGGCGTTATTTACGACAACATATATCCGAGAATAGTCTCACAGGAAATTATGGACAAAGTTGCAATACGTCTTGCAAGGAACAAAAAAGGACGAGGCAACAAAACTGCGCCTTATCTGTTGCGGTTCAAACTTTTTTGCGGATATTGCGGCTGCCCTATGGCAGGCGAAAGCGGAACAAATGCAAAAGGCAATCGGGAATTCTACTATAAGTGCTATGGCAAAAAGAAACTTCACAACGGTTGCCAAAAACAACAAATACGAAGAGATCGTTTGGAAGAAATCGTGCTAAACAGCATTATAGATGCGATAAAGGATTCCAAAACTCTAAATACAATGGTTGACAGGTTGTTTGAATTGCAATCAAAGCAGATTGGATCTAGCCCCGTTTTAGCATCACTGCTTGAAGAAAAATCCAAAACGGATAAAGCGTTGGGCAATCTCGTGACCGCAGTTGAAAACGGACTGATGTCGAATACGACCAACAAGCGATTGTGTGAGCTTGAACAGTTGCAACAGAAATTGGAAGAAAAGATAGCGATAGAAAAAAGCAAGCAACAAATAACTTTCTCTAAAGAAGAGTTGAAAGCGTTCTATATAGACAATTTGAAAAACGATCCGCAAATACTGATAGACAACGTAGTGCATAAAGTCATTTTATACGACGATAGTGTAACGATATTCTTTAATAGACCGATAAGCACTGGCCTTGACGAAAGTCAGGGCTTTTTATTTTATGAGAAAAAACATCATATAGACTCAAAAAAGTATAGATACGCAAAAACCGAGAGAATCCCGATCGTTGTGAGAGCAATGATATAAATATTTAAGCAATTACTTTTATGCTTATTTGAAACAAACACATTTTCGATATAAAAAGAAAAAGTCCGTTATTGGACTTTCTCTCTTTTCTAAAAAGTTTATGTTCTTTTTAGTTTGGTTCTGGTGGAAAGGAATTTAACTAATCCGCTCCGAAGATAGTAGCCTATCAGCGAGAAGGTGCGTCGAGGTCAAAAGTGATTTTGTGACGACGGTTTATCGCATACGGAAGTTGGAAATGAATCGTTCTGTCAATACGAATATGGAGAATTTGCATCGAGCGCTTTGCCTTATTAATTTTTATCTTGCACTCACTAGAAAAACAGCCCCGACGTTCGTCTTGTGAATCATCGGGGCGATTGTTTGTGTATTTGTAGTATAGCTCTATTTTATCGTCATAGACGATAACTTTGTCTATTATGTGTTGCAGATATGCTTGCGTATTATCTTTGAATTCTTTCCTTAGGAATTTTTCTATTTCGTCTTTGCTATAACATTTTGCTCGTCGCATTTCTTCGACGGCGATTTTCGCTTCTATATCGTCTTTCTCGTTTTCAAGATTCGCAAGCCTTTCTTTCGTAGTTCTTGTTATAACGCCTTGCTCTATTGCATTCATAACGTTTGTTAGCGATTTCTCCGTTTCGCATAGTCTGTTTTTCAACATCTTCAATACGTTATCGGCTTTGTTTAATTGCTCTTGTGCCTCGAGCACTTTGTCCGCAAGCAGCGATATGTTTTCGTCCGAACAGAATACTTGTTTTGTTATATTTGCGACGAAATTATCCAAGTCTTCCTGTCTAAAAACACGCAAATGACAATCCTTATGTTTCTTTCTTCCGGAACACTTGTAATAGAAATGGGGTGTTCCGTTTCTTGCGGTGGAACTGTCTCCTTGCAGTTTGCGCCCGCAATATCCGCATATGACTTTATTTCTCAATGCGAACGTTGTATTTACACTCCGTTTTCCGCACTTGTTTACAGAGAGTTTTTGCTGTATTGCATCGAAGAGGGATTTTTCGATTATAGGCGGATAGATATTTGAAAAAGTCTCTCCATTATATTTCGTTATGCCTAAATATTTCTCGTTTGCAAGCATTTTGTATACCGTTTGCGTGACAAACGGTTTGTTCTTGTATAGAATGCCTCTATCCGTAAGTTCTTCTATTATCTCGCGCACGACTTTTCCGCTGTGGTATTGCTCGAAAATATATCTTACGACTTCAGCTTTTTCATCGTCTATTTCAAGCCTTTTGTTTACGACTTTATATCCATAAGCAATGCCGCCACCGCCGAATTGTCCTTTGAGCCTGCTTTCTCTAAGTCCGCGCTTTATCTTTTGAGATAACTCTGCCGAATAATATTCCGCTAGTCCGATATACATATTTTCGAGTAGAATTCCGTCCAAGTTGCGAGAGCCGTCTATATTGGTGGACGTTCGCTGCGTTGCGGATATAAGCGTCTTTCCGCTTTTTATGAGTTTTTGCTTGTTCAATGCAATCTCGATTGAGTTTCTGCCAAACCTATCCAGCGCATATACCAGCACTATGTCCCAAGCACTTGTGCGTTCCGCGTCCGCAAGCATCTTTTGGAAGGACGGACGATTGTCGTTTGTGCCCGTCATGGCACGGTCTATATATTCGTAAATAACGGTTAAGCCGTTTTGTTCGGCGTATTTGTAACATTCTCGAAGTTGTCCTTCGATAGATTGTTCGGTTTGTCGTTCGCAAGAGTATCTTGCATATATCACGGCACCTTTCATATTGTTTTCTCCTTTTTTCTTATTTAGATTTGTCTTTCGACGGGAACGAAAGGAACGGAACATAGTTTATTTTGCGTTTCCAATCATTGTTTTTATCGGTTTTGTCAAGGGGTGCGGAAGCAGTGCATTTTACCCTTGACAAAGCCATATGTCCGTTCACGCTTCCCGATGAGAAAGACCTGTTTCAGTATCGTCTTCGAGATCTTGCAATCTTTTGCCCAATATTTGCGTAATCAGCGCAACGTAGAACGCCTTTTGTTCTTCTTCACTCAGATTGCGTATATCCGGCTTGCCTATCGTGACAACTTCAAGATCTTCAATTTTATTCTTCATTTCTTGCTCCTTTCAGCAATACGGTAGCATATATTTTGAAAAACGGACCCGGACAGATCAGGTCATAAATCCGACAATTCTAGGTGAAAATCCAGACTAATCCGCCATACACCAAGACTTTTCCGTACTTTTCCAAGACTCAGTCGTACTGCCTTTCATTGCAAAAAGCGTACTACTTGAAAACAAGAAAAACCAGAACACTATATAGCAAGTTTGAAACATGTAAAAACAGCAAAAACGCATTATATAATACTTTTGTGGTTTGTCGTTACAGAGATGAAACAACGATGTGATAAAAAATGTGTATGCCGATGCATGTGGATAAAAAGACTATTACGGCAAACGTATGATTTGCAGATTAAAGACGAGGGATTTCCGCACAAAAAAACGACGGCAACGGCATGGCGGAAAAGCGAGTGTTTTCGCCATGCGGGTTAGCGCGAAACCTCGCTCCGCTCCGTGTCGCCTTTTGCGGATCCCGCTTTGCTTTTATGCAAAAACGTGCCGTAGTCTTTGCGCACGCGCAGCGGGCGCACTTGTATCAAGACTACGGCACGTCTAACAGGCAAACGGCTAAAAGGGGTATATTTTTTATGATTTGTGAAAGTTGAAAAATGTAAAAATATATTTGATTTGGGTATAGAAATGCTTTGAAATATATGCTATAATATATAATAATGTGGATAAAGTCACAAACGCTCTACTGACTTTTCATTATAAACCATACTTGTTTTAAGCATCAAAAAAAGAAAAGTCTATGATATCGGCGATTTGTTTAAGAGAACGTTAAAGGTGTTGAGGAGACCAAGTAATGACTATAACAGATATACAAAAGCAAACCAACAAAAACATTCAGGAAAAGGCGAATTTGATTTGGAATATCGCTACCCACTTGGTAGGATTGTATAAACCGCACCAATACGGAAACGTAATTCTTCCTTTTACCGTTCTTAAGCGATTTGACGATATATTGAAGAAGACAAAATCAATGGTTATATCACAAGCGGATAGTCTTAAAAAAATGCCCATTGACGACAACCTGAAGGATACTATTTTAAGAAAGACTTCGGGATATGACTTTTACAATACTTCCAAATTCGATTTTGAAAAATTGGCAGCCGACTCGGAAAACATCGAATCCAACTTCAACGATTATCTTATGGGTTTTTCCGACAACGTTAAGGACATTATTGCCAACTTCAAACTTGCCGACGAAGTAAAAACGCTTGCCGAAAACGGAAAACTTTATATTGTTATTCAGGAATTCAATTCTACAAATGCCGATATGTCTTTGGAAAAAATCACTTCCACGGATATGGGCTACATATTTGAAGAACTTATCCGCAAATTTTCCGAAAGTTACGACGAGCAAGCCGGAGCACATTTCACCGCAAGAGATATTATCTACTTGATGACCGAACTTCTGATTGCTCCCGAAAGAAACGAGATTGAGAAAAACGGCTGTGCAAAAACCGCTTACGATATGGCAATGGGTACGTCGCAAATGCTCGGTTGTCTGGACGAAAAACTGAAAGAAGTCAATGAAAACGCGGATCTTATGATTTTCGGGCAGGAACTCAATCCGCAAACATATGCCATCGCCAAAGCAGACACGTTGATTAAAGGTTACAATGCCTCCAATATGAAGCAAGGCGATACTCTTGACAACGACCAGTTCAGCGGCTATACGTTCGACTATATCATTTCCAATCCACCTTTCGGTATTGATTGGAAAAGCGAAGAAAAAGCGGTCAAGGAAGAATTTACAAAACAAGGCTATGACGGAAGATTCGGACCGGGACTTCCTGCCGTCGGTGACGGACAAATGCTGTTTATGCTTAACGGCGTTAAAAAATTGAAAGATACCGGTAGAATGGCTATTATTCAAAACGGTTCTTCTCTTTTCAATGGTGATGCCGGAAGTGGTCCTTCCAATATCCGCAAGTATCTTATTGAAAACGACCTTTTGGAATGTATCGTTCAGTTGCCGACCGATTTGTTCTACAACACGGGCATTGCAACCTACATCTGGGTAATAACAAAATCAAAGCCTGCTCACCGAATCGGCAAGGTGCAACTTATCGACGCATCCAAATGCTTTGTAAAAAGACGCAAAAATATCGGTAATAAGCGCGTCGATTTGGACGACGAATGTGTAAATCTCATTTTGAAAGCCTATTCCGGCAACGTTGCCGGTGTTTACCATGCCGAAAATAACGAGCAAATCGTAGTTGAGTCCAAAATTTTGGACAATGCTTATTTCGGTTATACCAAAGTTACTGTAGAAACAGCGGAACTTGACGAAAACGGGAACGAAGTGTTGAAACGCGGCAAGCCTGTTGCGACAAAAGGAAAAACCGACAGTGAAATAGTTCCTTTGACGGAGGACATCGACGCTTACTTTCAAAAGAACGTCCTCCCATATAACGAACACGCCTTTATGGACAGGAGCAAAGACAAAATCGGTTATGAAATACCGTTTACACGTCTGTTTTATAAATTTGTCGCGCCTCGCAGTTCGGACGATATTTTTGCCGAATTCAAGGCTCTTTCCGCTGAAGAATCGGAACTTATGAAGGAGATTTTGGGAGAATGATTATGGACGAAAATAATAATGCCAAAAACCTAAGCGATATTGTTATTTATCAAACGGACGACGGCGAAACACAGATTGACGTTAAATTCGAGTCCGAAACAGTGTGGCTTACGCAAGCGCAACTTTGCGAACTTTATCATACAAGCAAAGCCAACGTAAGCGAACATATAAAGAATATATTTGCCGAAGGCGAACTGGATGAAGCTTCAGTTGTTCGGAAATCCCGAACACCTGCCGCCGACGGAAAACTATATATGACGACTTATTACAATCTCGATATGATTATCTCGCTCGGTTATCGTATAAAGTCACGAATAGCGACAAATTTCCGTCGTTGGGCAACGGAAAGGCTGAAAGAATATATGATAAAAGGCTTTGTGCTTGATGATAAGAGATTGAAAGAACTTGGTGGCGGCAACTACTGGAAAGAACTGCTGGATCGCATACGTGATATTCGCTCTTCCGAAAAAGTAATGTACAGACAAGTTCTCGATTTGTACGCTACAAGTATAGATTATGATCCGAAAAGCAGCGAATCGATTGCTTTTTTCAAAATGGTGCAGAACAAACTACACTATGCGACACACGGACATACTGCGGCAGAAATTATTTACGAACGAGCGGATGCAAATGCTCCGTTTATGGGGCTGACGACATTTACCGGAGAAATGCCCACAGCACAAGATATAACAGTTGCAAAAAATTATCTCAAGGAAAGCGAATTGACAATCTTGAACAATCTTGTGTCGGGATATTTCGATTTTGCAGAAGTGCAAGCAATGAAACACAATCCTATGTATATGTCGGATTACGTCGAGCATCTCGATAGAATATTATCTTTGTCAGGCGAAAAGGTTTTGGAAGGTGCCGGCACCGTCAGCCATAAAAAAGCACTCGAAAAAGCGAAAACGGAGTACAAAAAGTATCAGGCGAAAACCCTTTCATCTGTAGAAAAAGATTATTTGAATACTATAAACACTTTGGAAAAACAAGCGAAAGCCAAAGTCAAAAAAGATGGTTAAGGAGACTTTGTTACAATGAATGAATATAAAAAAGTGCAAGTAAGAGATGGCTTTAGTGACCGAAGAGGTATTCAAGCGCTCAGCAAACAAATACAACTAACAGAATTGGACAGACGCACACGAACAGGAATAGCAAATTTGATTCGAGAATGGTATGACGATCAAAATTTTGTTCATTTCCGTGATGCATTTTGTGAATGTTTGGCAAAAGACGTTTATTCTGAGTTTGTAGATGATGATTTGCGATACAGAATTCGATATGAAGAAAACGACTTCATTAAATCATATATATATCTGCCGATAGTAAATAATAGTTATGATGAAGTTTTCACATTCGTTGAATATGTTGCTAATTTTTTTATAGAATGTAAAAAGTCGCAACATGAACAGTATCCCTACTTTATTTATATGCGCGACTATAAGTCTGAAATAAATGAGCTGTTTCAACGAGAATACGTGGGTTATCGTTTTATAGACGGGGAAATAGTTCCAATCAGTGATGAGATAGAAGTTGAGGAAATTGAAAAAAGCCTAGATATTCAATTTGATGGCTGTAAATCGCATATTAAAAAGGCATTGTCATTTTTATCCAATAGAGAGAATCCTGATTATAAGAACAGTATTAAAGAAAGCATTAGTGCGGTGGAATCGATTTGCCAAATAATTGCGAAGGATGACAATGCAACACTAGGAGTTGCATTGAAGCAATTGGAAAAACATGGGGTAAAAATTCATGAAGCCATGAGAAAATCTTTTTCTTCTTTGTATGGTTATACATCAGATGAAGGTGGAATACGCCATGCCGAAGGAATGTTTGAAAGCAGTGTATCTTTTGAAGATTCAAAGTACATGTTGGTAAGTTGCTGTGCATTTGTAAATTATTTAATAGCGGAGTATGGAAAAATCAATGAAAAATAGTGGAATTGAATGGATTGGCGAAATACCCGATAATTGGGAAATTATCCCAAACAAATACCTGTTTGAAAATCATTCTGTTAAGGTTGGGGCTACGTGGGATAAATATAAACTATTGTCGCTCACTACTATGGGCGTTAAAGAAAAAGATAGTAGTGTTGCGGGGGGAAAGGTGCCCGATTCATACGAAAATTACCAGACAGTTGTTCCGGGCGATATGATTTTTTGTTTATTTGATTTGGACTGCTCTGCAGTTTTTTCAGGGGTGTCGCCCTATTATGGAATGATTACGTCTGCATATGATGTGTATGAAATAAATAAAAAGCTGGCTGATAATCTATATGTTGATTATCTTTTTCAGTATGCTTTTTCAAACCGATATTACAAAATTTATTCAAAAAACATTCGTTACACGGTTACCACAGAAATGTTTAAGTCTATTCGAACGCCGATTCCTCCATTGGATACACAAATGAAGATTGGGACATTGCTTTCTAATAAATGTTCAAAAGTGGACAAGTTGATTGAGGTTCAGCAGGCACAGATTGAGAAGTTGAAAGAGTACAAGCAATCGGTTATTACCGAAGCGGTTACCAAAGGACTTGATCCCTTCGCCCCCATGAAAGACAGTGGTATCGAATGGCTTGGGAAAATTCAGACAACATTCTTAGTTGAACCCCTAAAATTTTTGCTTTGTGAACCAATGATGTACGGAGCAAATGAAAAAGGCGATAAAACAAAGGAATATTACAGATATATTAGAATTACCGATATCGAAAGTGATGGTGGTCTTAAGGAAAGTGATGATAATCAATATTTGACTCATGATGTTGGGTGCTATTATGAGTTGCGAGATGGAGATGTCCTTTTTGCTCGAAGTGGCGGTACCGTGGGCAAATCCTTTATTTTTAATGAATCTTATGGAAAGTGTGCATTTGCCGGCTATTTAATTAAAGCATCTTGTAATGTAGACGCACTCTTGCCTGAGTATCTGTATTATTATACTCAAAGTTCAATATACGAACGATGGAAAAACTCTGTTTTTATTCAAGCTACGATACAGAATATTGGCGCAAATAAATTTTCTATGTTACCTATCGTTATATGTTCCATAGATGAACAAAGCAAGATAGTTTATGCTATTAAAAACAAATGCGCCAAAATCGATAAACTTATTGCGTTAAAGCAAGAAAAAATCGAAAAGCTGAACGAATACAAAAAATCGCTTATTTACGAATATGTAACAGGCAAAAAGGAAGTTGTGTGATGGTAAAAAATCAAGCATATAAAGAATACGAAGAAAAATTATATGCCGTTACCGATGCTTCCCTACTATGCGAAGATAATGTAAAGGCGTTATTCTCCGAACTTATTTCAGTTTTGCCGAATGGGGGCAAGTTGTATAAGTACAAGTCTTTGGACTCGTTTCACATAGACGAATTTGAAGAAAAATATGTTTGGTTTAGTTCGGCAAAACATTTGAACGACAACAAGGATTGCACTTTCAATGCAAACGTGCTACAAGAAATGGAAAAACTTGTAAGGTTTTTCCTAAAAGATAATAACTTCCGAAAAACTCTTGTAAATGGTTTTTACTTGGAATTGGTGCAACACAATCAAGATATTACACCCGAAGTTGTTGAAGACTGTTTTAATTGCATAACCAAAAACGGAAGAAAAATCGGAAAATTGAAGTTTGATTCTTTTTGTCAAAAATATAAATTAACGCATGTGCAAAAGCAAAAATTGTTAAATACGGTTGCTCTGTATAGTGATGAGTATCAATGCGAAGAACAAATCAGAAAAAGGATAAGTAATTTTGTTGCTCAAACAGAGGAAATTCGTGATAGCATGCAGATACTATCTTTAACAACCTCTTACAAAAAAGACAGTATGTGGGCATATTATTGCAATAACGAAGGCATTTGTATCGAATATGATTTTTCAAAGATAACTTCGTTTGAGTTGCAGAAACTATTTATCAATACTCAAATGGTTCGCTACGGCAAGAAGAAAAAATTCAGCTATGTTGATGTTATGAAGGCAAAAATGAAAAACGATGCCACGGCATTGATTAAGGCTGATAAAATGATTATGGAACAGGTGTTGACGAAAGATAAATCTTGGTCAACCGAAGATGAATGGCGTGTTATTCTGAATGATAGAGGCAATCTTGTCGGAAGAAAAGTCCCTGTCGATATGATTAGCGCAATTTACATAGACTTTTCCGTTTCTAAAACCGATAAAGCCAAAAAGATTATAGAGATAGCGAAAAACAACGGTTGGCAGATTTACATACGATATTTCAGTCGCTTTGAGGCGGAATACAGGTATGACACAATAGAAAAAACTAATAAATTTCTGAATAAAACAAAATTTATTACAGACAGAGGGTAAAAATGGTTGATATTTCGGAAAAAAGATTCGAGCATGATATAGAGCAATTTATGATAACAAGTGGCGGTCTTGTTAATTTTTCTTGGCAAGACGAACACGGAACGTGGGTGTATTCTCATGTTTTCGATCGCGATAAATGCCTGTATATCGACGTGCTGACTGATTTTATAAAATCAACGCAACCTAAGGCATGGAAAAGATACGAAACGCTTTACGGCGACCAAGCAAAGGCTAAACTTGCCGCAAGGTTCGATAAAGAAGTTCAAGACCACGGGCTTATTCACGTTTTGCGCAACGGTATCACCGATATGGGCATAAAACTGAAGGTCTGCTATTTCAAGCCTGAGTCTGAATTGAACGAAAAAGACAATGAGTTGTATCAAAAGAACATCGTTTCCGTTACACGTCAGTTTTATTTCTCTGCATCCACACATGAAACCATCGATATGGTCATATCTGTGAATGGCATTCCTGTAATTGCACTCGAACTGAAAAATCAGTTTACAGGACAGAATTACGAGGACGCAATTTGTCAATACAAGCAAAGGGATACAAAGGAAAAGATATTCCGCTTAAATTATCGTTTCCTCGTGTATTTTGCGGTTGACCATTATGAAACGTGGATGACAACTGCCCTCAAAGGTGAGCAAACATATTTTTTGCCTTTCAATCAAGGTTCAAACGGAGCTGGCAATTCCGGCGGAAAAGGAAATCCGGCTAATCCGGACGGTTACTCCACCTCATATCTTTGGGAAAAGGTTTTAACAAAAGATTCTATCCTTGACCTAATACGAAAATTTGTGTCTTTCATAAAAGAAAAGAACGAAGTAGAAGTAAACGGAAAAACAAAAGAAGTTATCGAAGAAAAACTCATTTTCCCTCGCTATCATCAATTCGACGTCGTTCATAAAGTGGTGGACGACGTGAGAAAAAACGGTGCTGGTAAAAACTATCTTATCGAACATTCGGCAGGCAGCGGAAAATCCAATTCTATTGCGTGGATTGCTTATAGGCTTGCATCTCTTTTTGATTCGGACAATAAACCCGTGTTTAATTCCGTTATCGTTGTTACAAACAGAGTCGTTTTGGACTCTCAATTGCAAGATACAATCAACGGGTTTGACCACACTCCCGGACTTGTCGAGGCAATCGACGAAAAGAAAGGTTCGAGAGGCCTTAAAGACGCAATAAACGACAAAAAGAGAATCATTATATGCACCGTTCAAAAGTTTTTGTTTGCCTACAAGGATTTTGCGGATTTATCGGGCAGAAACTTTGCCGTTCTAATCGATGAAGCGCATCAAGGACAAAACGGTAAAACCGCTCTCGCGTTGAAAACGGGACTTTTGGATAAGGAAAAAGCATTAAAAGAATATGCCGACGAAGAAGGCATTGATGTTGACGATCTGACCGAAGGCGACGTTTTGGACAACCTTATCGCTCAAGGCAAGCATACAAATCAGACTTTTATTGCCTTTACAGCCACCCCAAAGCCGAAAACCCTGGAAGCATTCGGTATGGTAGACGCTTCTGCAAAAACAGCCGACGGAAAGCCAAGATTCAAGCCGTTTCACGTCTATTCTATGAAACAAGCCATACAGGAAGGCTTTATTTTGGACGTGTTGCAAGACTATTTGACAATAAAAGAGGCGTTCAAAATAGTTAAAGTTACGGACGAAAACCCGGAACTTATCGAAGGGCCTGCTCAAAAGGCTCTTGTAAGGTACTACAAAGAACACGGTTATACCATCGGGCACAAGACGGATGTTATTATGTCCAACTTTATGCAGTCCGGTATAAAGAAGATAAACGGGCACGGTAAAGCAATGATTGTTGCCGACTCAAGGCACAATGCCGTCAGGTATTATTGGGCGATCAAAGAATACATAAAAAATCATCCGGCAGAATGTCATAATGTCGGTGTCTTGGTTGCGTTTTCGGGAACGGTTAAGTTTGACGACGATACGAACAACGAATACACCGAAGCAAATCTTAATATCGATGCAGAAGGTCATTCTATCAATACTGATAAGAAATTCAGAAAAGCAATCAGAAGCGATAAGTATCAGATTATGGTCGTTGCTGATAAATATCAGACGGGATTTGACGAACCGCTTTTGCATTCTATGTATATTGATAAAAAACTTGCAGGTGTTAATGCCGTGCAGACTTTATCGAGATTGAATAGAACAACTCGCGGCAAAGAAGATACTTTTGTTTTAGATTTTGTAAATAACGATGGTGAAATAAAAAGGGCTTTTTCGCAATTCTACGAAGATACGGTTCTCGAAGGTGTAACTGATTACAATCAGGTATACGACATAAAAACCAAGATTAACGAGTTTATGTTGTACGATTTGTCCGTTGTTGATGAATTCTACAATTTAATGTCGAGCCAAAGCGGAAAGAAACAAACAGAAACGACTTCAGGCAAGTTGTCAAGCCTTCTCAAGCCGGTTGTTGACGAATATTTGGAACTTGATAAAGACAAACAGTTCTTGTATCGCGGACTTATTAAACGGTTCAACAAAGCCTATTCTTTTATTGCTCAACTTGTAAGAATCCACGACGAAGAATTATTCAAAGAATATCTCTTTACAAGTCACTTGATTTCTTACTTGCCCGCCGAAAAAACGGATAAATATTGGCTTGATGACAAGATACGTCTTGAATTCGAATCGCTGAAAGAATCTTTTCATGGTGCAATTACGCTTGAAAAAGACGGTGAGTTCAAACCGGGAAACAGCACGGATGCACCTGTCAGAAAAAAGAAGAAAGACACATTGGAACGCATTATTGAGAAAGTAAACGACAAATATAACGGTGAGTTTACAGATAGCGACCGTGTTATAATTTCCGGGATTCTGAATATGTTTATGAATGACGCCGAAATCAAGAAGTATAAACGTTACGCAATGAATAACGATTCGGAAATGTTTATAAACAGTCTTTTCCCCGATAAGTTTATGGAGATCGTTGCAAAATGCTTTTTGGAAAATAACGACACATTCAAGAAACTATATGAAGATTCGGATTTTAAGCAAAAAGTGATGCAAGCGATGGGAAAAGAACTCTATACTGAATTAAGAAAGAAAACCGATAACGAGCAGAAATAACAAAAATAGTATTGTATTTTGATAGCACTCTTTCAGGAGTGCTATCTTTTTGTAAAAAAAGCTACATTGTGATGGAGTGTTTTTTATATCTATAATTAGTTAATTACACACACATAAAACAGTTGAATATCTTTGTCGCATTTTGATGAAGTATTCAAACACGGTGGATTGCGCACGTTCAAGTATAGCGGCGATTTGAGGATAACTCAACCCGTTTTGCCTACATTCGAGCGCAATTCGCATATTGTCCGTCAGATTTAGGCTGTCAACGATTGAATCATAGACGGTATAGTCTTTGACAACATCTTCTTCAATCTCACAAGACGGCTCGCTGACGGGCGTTAAGGCTTCAAAACTAACACTGCGGAAATAGTCGCTTGTTTTGCGTGTTATAAGTTTTGACATCGTTCTTATGCACGCAATCTTGACCGTTATTGCCTTGCCTTTTTTATCGTATGTCAAAACGTCGTTTAATCGCTTCCCGTAATGATTACAAAGGAATAGCGCGCCTTCTTGAACAAAATCATAACTGTCACTGAACGTGTGGTTAACATCGTTTTTACGCTTTATATCAACGCATAGGTCTGCATATATCTTTTGCATCCTGCTTCCCATATAGCCGATAAGGAATCGTGTTTCATACATAGCCAACTGTTCTGCCATTGCAAGAACGTTATTGTCTGAGATTGTTTCTTTGAAAACGTCATAATTTTCAATATGTTTTTTCATTTTCAATACGCTCTGAGTTTTATTTGCCTTTCGGCAACAAGACGGCGTAGCACCGAGAAAATTCAAAAACACATCAATTCAAATCACGAGATGCCTATGTCAACGAACAGCGTAAAAATGTTGTGTAAGAGCCTTTACTTGAATTTTGTATAAAAGCGCATATCAGTGCGCATAATTAATCCCTCGCGCACGTGCGTGCGCACTTGTATCAAAGACTACGGCACGTCTAATCGTCACACTTGTATCAAGACTACGGCTCGTCTAACAGGCAAACGATCAAAAGTATATAAAATGCGCATTAGATTTGAGATAATTTTTGAAGCAATATTACAAGATTTTTATGCCGTTGACAAAGGCTTTTGTCGGTGCTAAAACGCCGCGACGAAAGGCAATAAAACTCGGTGCGATTGAGATAAACATAGAAAACTTTTATGCGCGCTTAAATTGAGTTGCACAATTTCAAAATATGAAAGATTGTGCCTTTTCGTTGCAAAACAATAAAATCATTGATATTTTGAGAAAAAAATTCCAAGAAAATAAAAATACCAATCCGTCACCGGTGCGGATTGGTAAAGTGTGGTGGAGGCAACAGGACTCGAACCTGTGACCTCACGGATGTGAACCGTGTGCTCTAACCAACTGAGCCATGCCTCCGTATCTCGCATGACGTGCATGCGAAGATTTTTGGTTTATGATTTGTACATTCTCTTGCGAGCAGCTTCCGCTTTCTTTTTGCGTTTTACGCTGGGTTTCTCGTAAGCCTCTTTCTTGCGGAGGTCACCGATGATGCCGTCGCGCGCACATTTTCTCTTGAAACGGCGGATTGCGTTGTCCAAACTTTCGTTTTCACCGACTCTGACTGTTGACATCTTTTTCACCTCCTCGGATTTCAAATTACCTTTCTATTATACACGAAAAACAATCGATGTCAAACGAAAAATCAACAGGTCGGAAAAAAGTTTGCGCCAGTTCAAATACCGGTTTTTATCAATTTGTTGCGTTGATTCGGTCAATAAAAATCGTCGTTGACACCGATGTGTATTTATGATATTCTTTAATATCAAATTGTAAGGATAGAGATTATGATAAGCAAAGCGTTTGACGCAATCAAAAAATACGACGTGATAATCATTCACCGCCACTCTAACCCGGACGGCGATGCGATGGGCAGTCAAATAGGATTGAAGCGCGTGCTTCAAGTCAACTTCCCCGACAAAAAGATATATGCTGTCGGCGACGACGCGCGCCGTTTTTCATTTATGGACGGCAGCAAGATGGACACCGTTGACGACGCAGCGTACAAAGGCGCATTGGCAATCGTGCTGGATACGTCGGCAAAATCTCTCATATCCGACGAGCGTTACGCTCTTGCGGAAACGGTTTTGCGTATTGACCATCACATTTTTGTTGAGGACATTGCGGACATAGACATTGACGACACGTCTTTCGAGAGTTGTTGCGGACTTGTTGCATATTTGGTGCGCGAATGGGGGTTGGAAGTGGATTCCTACGCCGCCAAAGCGTTGTTTACGGGCATGGTGACGGACAGTGGCAGATTTTATTACGACAGCGTAACTCCTCGCACGTTCGAGCTTGCGAGCTTTCTTTTGAGCAAGGGCTTCAACCCCGGCGAGATATACGCAAATCTTTATGCGGACACCTACGAAAACGTAAAAAAGCGCGCGCAATTCGTGCTGTCCATACAGTTTACGAAAAACAACGTGGCGTACTCCTACTCGGACAAAGCAAGAGTGGAAGCTCTCGGAATGGAAGCGCAAGCGGTGTCGCGCGGATACGTCAACACCATGGGAGACCTCAAAGGCGTGGACGCTTGGGTAAATTTCACGGAGTGCGAGCAAGGCGTGCTTTGCGAGATACGCTCCAAAAATCTGAATATCAACCAAATTGCCGTGGCGCACGGCGGAGGCGGACACCTCAAAGCAAGCGGAGCGACGCTCAAAGACAAACAAGAGGCATTGCAAGTGCTTGACGAGCTAGACGACCTCGTTGAAAACGGAGAAAGAATATGACGGACAATTTTGAAATCAAAAAACAAATACTCGACAAAATCAAGCAATACGACAGAATTATCATCACAAGGCACTTCCGCCCCGACGGCGACGCAATCGGCTCGACGAAAGGGCTTGCAAGGATGCTTAAACTCTCCTTCCCTCAAAAAGAAGTGTACGTACTCAACGAGGACAGCTCCGATTACCTTGCGTTTTTGGGCGGCGAGGACGAGCCTATCGACGACGAAAAATACGCCGACGCGCTTGTCATCGTGTGCGACACCGCAACCACCGACCGCATATCCAACAAGAAATACTCTCTTGGCAAGGAGCTTATCAAAATCGATCACCATATCGACGTCAAGCCCTACGGAGATTTGAGCTGGGTTGAGGACGAACGCTCTTCCCTTTGCGAAATGATCGTCGATTTTTGGCTTACGTTCAAGGACGAACTCACCCTCGACAAAGAAGGCGCAACCTGCATTTTCACGGGCATGGTGACGGACAGCGGCAGATTCAGATTCAGCTCGGTTGACGGCGACACCATGCGCAGAGCGGGCGCGTTGCTCGACCTCGGAATAAACACCGAATGGATATACGCAAACCTCAACCTCGACGACTTCAACGTGTTCAAGTTCGAATCATACGTCTACAAAAAGATGAAAGTCACTCAAAACGGCGTTGCCTACATCTACGTTGACAAGGCAATGCAAAAACGCTTTAAGCTCACCAACGAGCAAGCAAGCAACGTGGTGTCCTATCTTGACAGCATAAAAGGCGCAATCGTATGGCTTGCGTTTATACAAAACGCAGACGGCAATATAAGAGTGCGCTTGCGTTCGAGATTTACTACCATAAACGCGCTTGCCGAAAAGTACGGCGGAGGCGGACACGATATGGCGTGCGGGGCAACCGTGCACAGCAAAAAAGAAATGAAACAAATGATCGTCGATGCGGACGAAATCGTCAAAAACTACAAACACGACAATACGGGCTGGCTATGAAAATTCTCCTTACCAACGATGACGGAATACAATCCGAAGGCTTGATGATAGTCGCAAAATGGGCGAAAAAACTCGGTGACATAACGGTTTCCGCCCCGAAATTCGAACAAAGCGGCAAAAGCCATTCCATCGACATTCACAATCCCTTCGAAGTGAAAAAAGTGGATTATCTGGACGGCGTGCGCGCGTTCAGCGTGGACAGTTCGCCCGCCGATTGCGTGCGTTTTGCAACGCTGGGGCTTCACGAAACCTACGACCTTGTCATATCCGGCATAAACAAAGGGCTTAATCTCGGCGAGGATATAATGTATTCTGCGACCAACGGCGCGATTTTCGAGTCTTGCACGAGAGGGCTCAAAGCGCTTGCGCTGTCCACTCACGTACAAAGTTTCGACGACGCGCGAGCCTGGCTTGACAGAATTTACGATTTCGTACAACGAAACAACCTCTTTGCCTATGGCAACATATACAACGTCAACGTCCCGAAGGACGCAAAATCGATATTGCTCACAAAGCAAGGCGGCGCATACTTCACCGACGATTTCTTCGATCTTGGCGACGGAACATGGCGACAAGAAGGGCATTGCATCCATCAAAACAATCACGATTTGACGATTGACAGCGACGCAACGATAGACGGCTATGTCAGCGTGACTCCCCTCACAATCGAGCGCACGAATTATAATGCATATAATGCGCTTAAAGACGTCGTAAACAAATAGGGTTTGCATACCGCCAAACGTAAAACATTGAAAAAGCTGTCGTAAATCACAAAAATAATTACAAAAAAAGCGGCAAAAAACAACAGAAATATGCCTTAAAACATCGTAAAACGCAAAAATTACATCGGAATCACACAATAAAAGCCTCGCGATTTTGCGGGGCTTTTTGCATAAATAAAATCAAAATCTGATTGCGTTTACGTTGTCTTGAATGGAGTTTGTCGGATTCAACGCCTCTTCGATTGAGAATGCGGCGGAAGTGTCCGCTTTCTTTTTTGACTGCGCTTCTTGCAATTTCGTTTTGAGCTGTTCGGCGTTTTTTGACGTGGGCACGGCGTCCGATTGCGTTGCGTTTTGAACGCTCAATTGCTTGTTCGTAAGTCGCTCCGCTTCCCTTCTGAAATGCTCTTCCATCATATCATCGCTCACGCATTTGTTGAGAGAAAAATCCTGCGCCAAAAACTTTTTGAGTTCAAGCTCGACGGACACTGCGACGCTTTCGACATTGAGGGCGTCTTTGTCGAAATGATACCTCTCTTTCATCTGCTCGTAGGCGTTTTCCCACTTGGCTCTGAAAAGGCGCAACCTGTCAAGCTCTTGCTTGTATCTGAGTTTGACGTCCTGAGAAAGTCTGTTCGCATTTTCGGTTGCGGTGACGAGAGCGAGTTTGATTTGTTCCTCTCTGCCTTTGAGCGTTTCGACTTGCAATTTGAGAGCGTCGTTTTCTTGCTTCAGCGCATTTATACGCTCGCGCTGTTCAAGTTGAAGCTCGTCGTTTTTGGCTTGTTCGAGAGCGATGAAACCGTCCACTGCCTCGCGATCGTAACCTTTTCTCGAAAGTGGGAATCTCAAAGTGCTTTTCTTTTTCATACACGCCTCCAAACACGTTTAGCATAAAAAGCATATCAAAAATATAATGCAAACGAGCAAAAACGTTTTGGCGAATTTTGTCGATTTTGTCGCAAAACAGGCACTTTATGTCTATAATTTTCAATCGTAAACTGCGATTTCAGATAAGACTTCTAATTTTCTAAAACAAAAAAACGAGGCGAAAACCGCCTCGATTTTTTGTGTTTGATTATCTTTAAAAAATATCTTAATGTGCTGCGTTAAGCAATTCTCTCTTCAAATCCCAAAGCTTTTGAGAAAGGTCAACCTTGTATTCTTGCGTGTTGACGACTCTTCTGTATTCGGGGAAGAAAGACTCGATGGACTCGTCCTCTCTCGCACAAATATCTTTGAGCGAGGGCTTGTCGTAAACAAGTTTTCCGTCCTTGAAAATCGGCACCATAAGCTCTTTGAGTTCATAGTCGGTGAACGTCGTTTTCTTCCACGTTTGTTCGGGATGGAAAACGGTGAGGGGCTTCGATGTGTCGAAAGTTTCGTCTTCGAGGCAAATCAAGTCCGCTTGCGCCATGCCGTCTTTGAAGATACGCACAATCTTTTTCACGCCGGGGTTGGTGGTCTTTTCGTGACTGTTGGACACTTTGATTTTGGGCACGAGTTTGCCGTCCTCTTCAAGCGCACACAGCTTGTACACACCGCCCAAAGAGGCGTTGTTGTAGCTTGTGATAAGTTTTGTACCGATGCCGTAAACGTCGATTTTCGCTTCTTGCGAATTGAGTGCGAGAAGGATGTCTTCGTCAAGGTCGTTTGTTGCGAAAATAAGGCAATCGCTATGCCCCGCTTCGTCGAGCATAACCCTTGCTTTTCTGCTCAGATACGCAAGGTCGCCGCTGTCAAGGCGAATACCTATCGGCTTGTGTCCTTCCGCTTTGAGTTTGTCGAAAACTTTGATTGCGTTGGGCACGCCGCTCTTCAACGTGTCGTAGGTGTCCACCAAAAGCAAGCAGTTGTCGGGATAGATTTCGGCATACTTTTCAAACGCTTCAAGCTCGGTGTCGAAGGACATAACCCAGCTGTGCGAATGAGTGCCCGTGACGGGGATGCCGAACAGCTTGCCGGCAACAACGTTGGACGTCGTTCTGCAACCGCCTATGCATGCCGCACGCGCGCCGTAAATGCCAGCGTCCGGACCTTGCGCTCTGCGAAGTCCGAACTCGCTGATTTTGTTCTTCGTGCACTCTTTGAGACGAGCGGCTTTTGTCGCGATGAGCGTTTGATGATTGATAAAAGTCAACAGTGCGGTTTCGACGAGTTGCGCTTGCCAAAGGGGCGCGGACACCGTGAGAATAGGCTCGTAAGGAAACACCATCGTGCCCTCGGGCACTGCCTTTATATCGCCCGTAAACTCAAACTTTTCGAGAGCTTTCAAAAAGTCGTCGTCGAAAATGCCGAGCGAGCGCAAATATGCTATATCGCTTTGATCGAAATGAAGGTTGAGGATATAGTCTATCGCTTGTTCGAGCCCTGCCGCGATTGCGTAGGAATAGCCGCCGTTTCCGCGATAGAAAATGTCGAACACCGCCCTTCTTGCATCGAGTTTGCAACGGCGATAACCGTTCATCATCGTGAGTTGATAAAGGTCGGTGAGAAGAGTAAGATTGTTGGTTTTCGTTCTTTCGGTCGTATAATCTTTTGTCATTTTATACTCCTATAAGCGTTTGGTCGTTAAAAATTATGCGCAATAAACGTCTTGCTTTTTCATTGCTTTAAATCTGCGCTTGTAGTCTTTGGGCACGTGATAGTACGACGTATTTTCAAAATCAAACACGATATAGTCGGGTTCGTTCTTTCTGATATAGCCGATTTTGAGCAAAAGTTCGGCAAAGAATTTGCTTGCTTTGTCGGAAGATTTTTTGCTTTCGCTTGCCGCCTTTTCAAAGAGTTTGCCCACAAACTTGTAGTTTTTCACTTCGTAATCGGTGAGGACTGCGTCCGTAGCTCCTGCTTGCGCCGCTTTTCTGACGTCGAGATATGCAAGGCGCGACGTCCTTGCAAGGATGTACAAAACGCCGATAATAAGTGCCAAAATCGCAACGATAAGGCATGCGGTTTTTGTGACGGGCACTGCGTCCATACGCAAAAATTCAAGCCAGAATCTGCCGATGCAATACCAGAACAGATAGAAAATCATCAAAATACCGGGATACTTCTTTTGATAATTTCTCTTCCACATCCACACGCAGAAGATTGCGCCGATCGTGTTCCAAACGCCTTCGTAGAAGAACGTCGCGCAAAACCAGTTTCCGCCACCGCCCGCTTGAATATGCGAATAAACGACGTCTCTGAACTCGCTTTCCACACCGCTGGGATCGGTGATATACACGCCGAACGGGAAGAATTGAAGAGCCTTGTTCGTGATTGGCAATCCAAACGCCTCCTGATTGACGAAGTTGCCCCATCTGCCGATAATCTGACCGATAAACACGGGCACTACGACGAGATCGACGACGTTGAGAAAGTTGGTTTGCTTTTTGTGGCGAAGAGTGAAAAATACCGCGCCCAAAAGTCCGCCCAAAAGTCCGCCGATGATGGTGATACCACCCTTCCAAATTGCGATTATATTGACGAATTTGTCCCAGCCTTCAAGCCCGTTGTCGCCGAAATACTCCTCTGCGCGAGGGAGAACGTACAACAATCTTGCAAACACGATTGCAAGCGGAATAAGCCACAAAAACAGTTCCACCGCGTCGTCGGACGTGATGCCTATCTTCTTTGCTTGCCAACATGCGTACAAAAGTCCCAAAAGCATGCCGCACACAATGAGCAAGCCGTACCATTGCACGGTAAGATTGCCTATTGTAAACGCCACTCTGGGATCGGACGCCGTGGATAAAACGGAAGTGAACATAATTTATTTCTCCAAATCGAGTTTGGTTGCGCCGCTTTGGCGAATTGCGAGTTTAAAGACGTTTTCGTCGCCGAACATAACGTTGAGCGCACTCTCTACGCCGCTTTCTTTTTTGTCCGCAAACACGAGAATCGTGCCTGCAAATCCGCCGCCGTGCACACGAGAGGCAACGACGCCGTCTATCTTGACCACTCTGTCGAGAGCGTTTTCGAGATTGTGATTTTTGCCTGCCGGCGAATAGGTGTTTTGAAGTTTGTATCTCGAACTCAATCCCGACTCGTTTACGATGTCGAGAAACGCTTTTTCGTCCTTGTCGTCGATTGCTTTCACCGCGTTTTCAACGCGTGCGTTCTCTTCGAAAAAGTGCTCTGCGCGAAGGTATGCCCTCTCGCTCACCTTTCCGACGATATTTTGCTTGTCGCGGTTCCATTTTTCGGGCGAAATCTCGTGAAGAAGTTTTGCACCGAAACAGTTTGCCACTTCCTTCATCTCGTGAGGTATCGCGGCATAATCGTCGGTGAGATCGCTATGATCGCCGCCCGTCGCAATGACGTAAATATCGAGATCGGAAAACGCCCAATGCGCCTTTTCGACGACGGGATTTTCGAAATCCGCAAAATCTATGAGATTGACGCCGCCAAGCGCAATCGCGCTTTGATCCATAAGTCCGCACGGCTTGCCGAAGAAAGTGTTTTCGGCATATTGCGACGCTTTCGCTTTGAAAATCGCGTCTATTTCACCGCCGTTGTACATTACGTTCAAAATCTCGGCAATCGCAAGTTCGAACGAGCTTGACGAGGACACTCCCGCACCCTTGGGAACGGAAGAAGTCATACATGCGCTGAATCCGCCCACCTTTTTGTCCGAGCGTTTGAAATAGTCCACGACGCCTTTGATAAGCGCGGTGGACGTGCCGATTTCGCTCACCGAAAAATCGGGTTTTGCAACGTCCACGCGGAGCATTGGATAACCTTTCGATTTGACTTCTATCACGCCGTCCGTTCTCGGCGAAACGCTTGCGAGCGTATCGACGTTTATTGCCGCGCAAAGCACCTTGCCGCCGTTGTGGTCGGTGTGGTTTCCGACGATTTCGATGCGTCCCGGCGACGAGAAAAACTCTACGTCGGTGGTGTTGAACACGTCTTTGTGCATCTTGACAAGCTCTTCGAATCTGCCGATTTGCTCGCTTTTTGACTCGCCGTAAACGTCTTGACATACGGCTGTCAGCTTGCAGGTGTCGATATTGTCTAATGTCATAGTTTCGTCCTTTATAATAGATTGAGTTATATTGTAACACAGCCGTCGCCCTATTGCAAGATAAATAAACTTTTATAGCACAAATAAAAATCACGATACATCCGTAAAAAAATGCAAAAAAAAGCATACAAAATTGACTAAATAGTCACTTATTTCTTGATTTGCGCAAAAGTGTGTGTTATACTAAACAGTCGAAAAGTTCTATACGTTTTTTTGGAGGTTTTTATGCCAAGAATTTCTTTTGAAGAAATTGCAAAACAAAATGTTGCTCGGCTTTTAGACTATGCCCAAAACAATTTGTATTTAAGCGATTTGGACGCAATTTACGCTCAAAATCAACTTCTCGATACACTAGGTCTGACAGAGCCGTGCCAAGAGCCCAAACTCGGCGCATACGATATATACGACGTGATGAACGCTCTTTCCGACTTCGCCGTACGCAAAAAAATCATAGACGAGAACGCAAAATCCAATTTCGAAACGAAACTTATGGGTTTTGTCATGCCCTCTCCCTCAACCGTCGTCGAAATGTTTGACAACGAGGCAAGCTACAAGGGCATAGACAAGGCGTGCGACTTCCTTTGCAAACTCGGATTCGACAGTCTGTATTTGAGAGGCAAGGATTTCGAAAAGAACATAGTGTGGCAACACGACAGCCAAAGAGGCAAAATAATCGTCACGATAAACCTCTCCAAACCCGAAAAAACTCCCGAACAGGTCAGACTTGCAAAAGAAGCGAAAACGGGCTATCCTAAATGTGTACTTTGCCAAAACATGCTGGGTTTTGTCGGCAATGCGGCTATGCCTGCAAGACAAAACATCCGCATAATTCCCTTCGAACTTGACGGCGAAGAATGGTTTATGCAATTTTCGCCTTACAGATACTTCGAGCAACACGTCATCGCAGTGTGCAAAGAACATCGTCCCATGTGCGTGAGCGACGCAACGTTTGCAAGAATGGCGGACTTTGTGGATATGTTCCCCCACTACTTCATCGGCTCGAACGCCGCGCTTCCCATCGTCGGCGGTTCGATACTGGCACACGACCACTATCAAGGCGGCAAAAAAGTGTTGCCCGTGTTCTCTCGCCCCGCTCGCAGATATTTTAAAGTTTCGGGCTACGGCGACGTCAACGTGTCGGTTGTAGACTGGTACAACTCTATCGTACGCATAGAGAGCAAAAACAGGAAACAAGCAATCGAAGTTGCAAATATGTTCAGAAGAGCGTGGGATTGCTATTCGGACGAGAGCGTAAACGTGCTTTGCGCAACTCAAAACGGCGAAGAGAAAATCCAACACAACGCTATCACCCCAATACTTTCAATCAACGACGACGGCGAATATCAATTCAATTTGATACTGCGCAACAACCGAACCGACGACGAACACCCCTACGGAATCTTTCATCCGAGAGCCGAACTCCACAATATCAAGCAAGAGTCCATCGGCATAATCGAAGTGATGGGATTGTTTATTTTGCCGGGCAGACTTGCAGGCGAAATGACGCAAATCCGCAACATCCTCACGGGCAAAACGCCGCTTGACTTCAAGGCGTTGTCCGACGAACAACATCCCCTTCACAAGCACCTCGGAATGATAACTCAACTTGTCGTGGACAACGGCACTGCTTGCTCCGACGAGGTTGCCGAGAACGCCGTGACGGACTATATAAACAACGTTTGCGAGCAAATCCTCGACACAACGGCAGTGTTCAAAAACGACCAAAAAGGTCAAGACGCGTTTGACGAATTTATTCACAGCGTTATAGATTGAAATTGCAAAACAAGCACTTTATGATCGCAAAAACGCCGCTTTATGCGGCGTTTTTTGCAAGTATTTTGTTGTCGTTTTTCTGTAATTGTTTCAATATTTCCATAGGACCAGAACGAACACTTATTCGAAGCGTTCTTATACACGCAATGTGCATATTCAAAGTGCGAGCCGCAACGGCGGCGAGAATATGAGCGCCGAGCTTGACGAACAGTACGAGAATGCGTGGCATTCTGTTGCGTAGCCGCCACGCAGGCGAAGTGGCATAATGAGTGAATTGCCCCTATCTATGCGAGTGCCGACTGTCTCCCCCCACGAACGACGGATAATCTTGTAGAGAATTGCCCCTATCTATGCGAGTGCCGATTGTCTCCCCCGCGAACGACGGGTAATCTTGTAGAGAATTACCACTATTTGAGTGGTGGGAGAAAAGCCCGAAAGGGAAAGAGGGGGTACATCTAATTTAGAGTTCACGCCGTTCAACTCTTGTAGAGGACGAAACAAGAAAGAGCCTGCCAACATATACAGGAGCGTACATGGACGTACGTGACTGTTTATGGAGCAGGCTCTGACGCCGTTCACTCTATTATATATTTTGTAAAAACGCTTGATTGAGATGAAGAACAAGAAAGAGCCTCTTCCAACGGGTAGGAGCGTACATGGACGTACGTGACTACTCGGAGAAAGAGGCTCTGCCGCAGTTATTCACTCAATCAGGCGTTTTTACCGCCGTAGGCAAGTTTCAAACGCTCAGCTCCCGACAAAATGATTTTGCGGATGCGGATATTCTTGGGTGTAACTTCAAGCATTTCGTCGTCGTTGAGAAACTCGATTGCTTCTTCGAGGCTGAACTTGCGCGGAGTGTTGAGGCGGAGTGCTTCGTCGGAACCTGCGGCGCGCATGTTGGTGACGTGTTTACGCTTGCAGACGTTGACGCGGATGTCCTCGTTCTTGGGTGACATACCGACGACCATGCCCTCGTAAACGGGGGTTTGAGGGTCGATGAAGAGCACTCCTCTGTCTTGCGCGTTGAAGAGACCGTAGGTTGCCGCTTCTCCCGTTTCGTATGCGACGAGCGATCCTGTAAATCTGCGAGGAATAGGTCCTTTGTACGGAGCATATCCGGCAAAGAGTTGGTTCATAACGCCCTCGCCCTTGGTGTCCGTCAAAAACTCGTTCTTAAACCCGAAAAGTCCGCGCGCAGGCACTTTGAATTCCATGCGAATACGGCTGCCTTGCGGATTCATAGTGACAAGTTCGCCTTTTCTTACGCCCATACGCTCCATAACCGAGCCTACGCAGTCGGAGGGAACGTCGACGAAAAGTTGCTCCATAGGCTCGCACTTTACGCCGTCTATGTCTTTGAAGATGACCTTGGGTGTGCTTACGCCGAACTCGTAGCCTTCTCTACGCATTGTTTCGATAAGAATGGAAAGGTGCATTTCGCCTCTGCCGCACACTTTGAACGTGTCGGGAGTTTCCGTTTGATAAACACGCAACGAAACGTCTTTCAACAGCTCTCTGAACAGTCTGTCGCGAAGATGACGAGAGGTGACAAATTTACCCTCTTTGCCGGCAAACGGGCTATCGTTGACACAGAAGTTCATTTCAATAGTAGGCTCGCCGATTTTGACAAACGGCACCGGCTCGATTTTTGCGGGAGAGCATATCGTGTTGCCGATGGTGATGTTTTCGATGCCGCTGAAACATACGATGTCCCCCACCATTGCGTTTTCGACGGGAACACGCTTCAATCCTTCGATTTGGAAGAGGTTGACGATTTTGCTCTTATATGGTGAAATGCCGCTGTGATAGTCGCACACCACGACTTCTTTTGCCATATCCACTTTGCCTCTTTCGATTCTGCCGATGCCGATTCTGCCGACGTAATCGTTGTAGTCTATTGCGGACACGAGAAGTTGAAGCTCGCCGTTTTCATCGCCTTCGGGAGCGGGGATATAATCCAAAATCGTGTCGAAAAGAGGTTTGAGGTCTTTTCCCGGCACGTGGTAATCGCGCGTTGCAGTGGCCTGCTTGCCGCTACAATATAAAATGGGGCTTTGAAGTTGCTCGTCGCTTGCGTCGAGGTCGAGCAAAAGTTCCAATACCTCGTCGCCCACTTCGTCGAGTCTTGCGTCGGGTTTGTCAATCTTGTTGACGACGATGATGATTTTAAGTCCGAGCGACAACGCTTTTTCGACGACGAAACGCGTTTGCGGCATAGGACCTTCTTGTGCGTCGACAAGAAGCACGACGCCGTTGACCATCTTCAACACACGCTCGACTTCGCCCGAAAAATCTGCGTGTCCCGGGGTGTCGATGATGTTGATTTTGACGCCGTTGTAGTGGATTGACGTGTTCTTTGCAAGGATTGTGATGCCTCTTTCTCTTTCGAGGTCGCCCGAATCCATAACGCAAGTTGCGACTTGTTGATTTTCTCTGAACGTACCCGATTGTTTGAGCATGCCGTCCACAAGCGTCGTTTTGCCGTGGTCGACGTGGGCTATGATTGCGATGTTTCTCAAATCGTTTCTGACCATATTGAGCCTTCTTTTCTTAGGTTTTCGGCGCGATTTTTGCGTCGTTTTGTGCGGATTTTTTTGATTACTATATAAAACTGTGATATATTAGCACACTTTTTATACGCTTGGCAAATCGTTGTGGGGATAAAACGGAAAAAATATTACAATATTTTTACATAGATTTGTCGCAATTTGTTTTGACAATGCCCCTCAAAGCGTTGCGAAAGCGCATTTTTGTGGTATAATGTAGCAAATCGGAGCAACACGCATATGAAAAGTTTGACTGAATTGTACAAAATCGGACGCGGACCGTCCAGTTCGCACACCATGGGGCCGGAAAAAGCCGCAAAACTCTTTATGGAACGCAACAAAAGCGCGTATTCCTTCAAAGTCGTTCTTTACGGTTCTTTGGCAAAAACCGGCAAAGGTCACGGCACGGACGTCGTGTTGAAAAAGACGTTTACAAAGCCCGTAGACGTCGTTTTCGACTATGAAAACGAGCACTTGCCCCACCCCAACACCATGGATTTGTTCGCTTTGGATTTGAACGGAAAAATCACGAATTCGTGGAGAGTGTACAGCGTCGGAGGAGGTGCGATCGAGGTTGAGGGCGAAAGCTCCATCGATCCGCCCGAAGTCTATCCGCATCACACTTTCGAGCAAATCAGAGCGTATTGCGACGAGCAAGAAATTACCATTCCCGAATACGTCGTACGCTTCGAGGGCGCACAAATCCGCGAGTATTTGCAAACCATTTGGGAAACCATGAAAAACGCAATCAGACAAGGTTTGAAAGCAAGCGGAGTTTTGCCCGGCGGACTGAACACCGAGCGCAGAGCAAAAACGCTCTATCAACAACGCCATATCGACGAAACGCCGCAAACGAAAGAAAACCGCCTAGTATGCGCCTATGCTTTTGCGGTGAGCGAACAAAACGCTTCGGGTGAGGTTATCGCCACCGCTCCCACGTGCGGAGCGTGCGGAATACTCCCCGCCGTGCTCAAATACGAGCAAGATATACACAAATATTCGGACGACGACATAATAGACGCGCTTTCTACGGCAGGCATAATCGGCAATATCGTCAAAACAAATGCTTCGATAAGCGGCGCGGAATGCGGATGCCAAGCGGAATGCGGAACGGCTTGCTCTATGGCAGCGGCTGCGCTTGCCCAACTTTTCGGCATGGACTTCGACCAAATCGAATACTCTGCCGAAGTTGCGATGGAACATCACCTCGGCTTGACTTGCGACCCCGTTGCGGGACTTGTACAAATCCCCTGCATCGAGCGCAACGCGGTTGCCGCAATGCGTGCCATAAACGCCGTATCACTTGCAAACTTCCTCACCACATCCCGTCAAATCTCTTTCGACGCGGTTGTCGAAACCATGTATCAAACGGGCAAGGACATCAACGTTCGCTATCGCGAAACGTCGGGCGGAGGTCTTGCAAAGAGTTACAACCACTCTCGTTTGCGCCACGCAAAACGCTACAAAAAGAAATAATTTTATTTCATTAATATCTCACGAAACCGCGTATCTAACGCGGTTTTTATATGCAAAAGCGGTTTGTATTTCACAACAAACCGCTTTTAAATCTCCTTATTCGCTTTGCAGTGAAAAACGCCTCTCCGCTTAACATTCGCTTTGCATAGACGTAAAAAATCCACCGAAGAGTCGGTGAATTTTTATATAAAACTAAACAATTTTAATACGAAGTATTAACCATCGTTTTTTTCAGTCGAACACTTTGATATCCGACTTTGAAGAATACGTTTTCCATTGCGGTTTGCCCTTGACGTTTGGATTGCTCGTCTTTGCAAACTCCGCAAATCTGTCCACCATCTCGTCGGACAAGGCGTAATCTTGCTCCGTAAACGGCCTCAACGATTTCGGAAGCGAACCGAGAGCATACCAAAGGTCGCAGGAATGAAAGGACGCATTGTCGGGCGGAAGCAATCTCGTAAGCGAAAAGACGTAGCAAGGCACGCCCTTTCTCTTTTGCTTGCGCGCATACGCTCTTACCATATGGTTGAGCACGGGCGGCAACAAGTCTTTCTTGACCGTTCCGAATACGATAGGAACGTCGGTGACGTATTTTGCGTCCTTGACCAAATCGCCGTCTATAACGGGTTTTGTGCACAAAGCTTTGCCGATTGCGTGCTTCGTTTTCCAAGTCGTCCAAACCTGCTCCGTGGGCATTGACTTAAACTCGTCGAAGGATTTTGCTCCGCTTGCTTTGACGACTTTTTTCCAGTATCTCGTATTTGACTTCGAAAGCGGCAAGATCGCCCCTCTTTTTCCGCCGCCCGAAAGCATAATCGCGCCTTTGACTTTGCCTTTGAGCTTGTCCGAGCATATAAGCGTTTGTATGCTCATTGCGCCTGCGCTCTGTCCCATAAGCGTGATATTGTCGGGATTTCCTCCGAAGCTCGCTATATTTTGTCTAACCCACTCGATTGCGGTATATTGGTCGTAAAGTCCGAGGTTGCCGCCGCAGTGCTCGTTGTCGGCAAAAAATCCGAACACGTTCAAACGGTAGTTTATCGCAACGAAAATCACTCCGCGTTTAGTGTACACCGAGCCGTCGAATTGCATTTCGTTTATGCTTCCGCCGGTGAAACTTCCGCCGTGTATGAACACTATAACCGGGCAATCGTGTGCGTCGGACGGGACGTGTATATCCAAAATCAAGCAATCTTCACTGTATTTGAAGCTCTTGCCCTTGCGAAATTCCTGATAATAGAATCTGTGTTCCTCGTTCCAGTACGCGCGCATTTGCGGACAGCACACGCCTTGCTCCAAAGCGATTTGCTCCGTGTCGTATTTTGTGATAAGCACCGGCTTTTCAAAGCGTTTTGCCGTTGCGTACTTTACACCTCTGAAACTTGCGCCGTAGTCCGTTACGCAACCCACTATGCTTCCGCAAGGTGTAATTACGGTTTTCGTTTGCATACTCTTTCCTTTGATAAATTATGCTTTATCAGCCAAACGAGCCGAAAACTATCTTTCGGCTCGCAAGACAAACTTTTTTTTAGTTTTCGGATTTGTCGTCCTCAACCTCGTCGGACGTAGCGTTTTCGCTCTCGCTCGCTTCCTCTTCGACTTGCTCGACGGATTCGCCGAGAGATTCGATTCCTTCAACGTTGTCGATTGCGATTGAATTGCTTTCGTATTGACATTTGAGGTGCGCCTCTTTTGCAACTTGCAATTCCGCAACTTTCTTCTTTGAAAGCGGATACCACACGAGCAATACGATTGCCATAAGTCCGAACAACACGGCAGGGATTATGGTTGCCAAATCGTACATGGTGTTGAGGTTTTCAAGGGTTTGTTTCGCGCCTTTTGCGGTGTTGTAGTTCATGCCCAGCAATGCGCCGTTGACCGCGACTGCGCTGATAACCTGACCTATCTTTCTGAAAAACATGAAGAACGCGTATGCCGTGCCGTCGTCGCGTCTGCCCGTCTTGATTTCGATGTCGTCGATTGCGTCGGTTGCCATAGACCAGACTTGAAGCACGATAAACGTCATTCCGCATCCGCTCACGAAGCAGAGCAGCAAGAACAAGTACATTCTGACGTTGAGGTCGATGCCGCGCAACGCAAACATCAAAAGGTTTGCCGCCGCCGCGATAATCATACCAACGCCGCAGATTTCTTTCTTGCCGAATTTGCGCACCATTTTTGGCGTAAGGAACATGAAAATCGCCATAGGCGCATAGGTGCAAATCATGGATACGATGTTCATCCAGTTTGCTCCGAACAAGTCGTCGAACAGGTAAAGATAGAAACTTTGCGTAAACATTTGCCCCGCAAGAAGCAACATACTCGCAACGCTGACCGCAAGGAACGCTCTGTTTGAAAAGAGGTTTTTGATTATGGTTTTCGATTCGCCTTTTTGCTTGGGCTTGGAAGTTGCAACGACCCTTTCTTTGTTGAAAGCAAACGCCATTACGAGCATTGCAAGGCAAACAAGCGACAACACAACGACGCCGATGATAACGGGCAAATATTGCATATCCGTGAGGATTTTGCCGTTTTCGCCGACTGCGTAGATTATGCCGTCTTTCTCTTGCGTCGCACCCGTCCAGCTCGAATCCGCAACGCGCTTTGCGTATGCGAAGGAGGAAATCAAAATGACGGGCGTACCGCCGATGCCCGCACCGATTGAACGGAACACCGAAAGTTTTGTGCGCTCTTTCTCGTCTGTGGTAACCACGGACGCAAGACCGCCGTAAGGAATTTGAAGCATGGTGTAGCTCATGCCGAACATGATGTAAGTCACGGTTGCGTAAATGCAAGTGCCTACGGGGTTTACGTCATAAGTGAGTCCCGGCCACTTGACGAACATCAATATAGACGACGCGACAAGCGGAATTGCCGCCCACAAGAACCAAGGACGATATCTGCCCCATTTCGTAAGTTTGACGCTGTCGCAAATTCTGCCCATAATGGGATCGTTGATTGCGTCCCAAATACGCGCGCCGATAAACATCAACATGATAAACAGCGGTTGAAGATGGAAAATATCGGTGTAGAACTTTTGAAGCAACGACGTTACAAGGCCGAACACCAAGCAGCAAGCCGTATCGCCCATTGCATAGCCGATGTAGTCTTTTGTTTTGAGTCCGCTCGTGCGCGAAATGAAACTCTGCTCTGTCGCTTGCGCGACGTTTTGCGTATCGCTCATAATAACTCCCTTTTGCAAATTTATTGCGATTTTGTTTTATTTTTATTTTCGTCATAAGGCGTTTTGACACCTATGCCGCGTTTATCTTTTTGCGTTTTCTTCTTCTTTGCGCTTTTCAAGCTCTTGCACAAACAAATCCTCGTCGAACGGAATTTGCACTTCTTTGTGCGTCCAGCTTGCAAGATGAATTGCGTTTGAGAAGGTCAAACCGATTATACCCTGTTCGCCGGGAGCCATAAACTTGTCTGTCTTTTTGAGAAGATAGTCGGTGTAGTTTTTGATGATACCCACGTGTTGCGGCGGATACTTGGTTATATTGAGTTTGTGGCAAATTCCGCGATAGGTGTGAACTTTCGTCTTGGGTTTGCCCATAAACACGGTGTTATGCTCTGAAAAAGCAGGTTCGAGTTCCGCATTTTCGGTGAATACAAGTTTGCCGTTTTCAATGACGATCTTGCCGCCTTCGCCCGTGATTTCAAGTCTATTCGTGCCGGGTGCGTCGTGCGTCGAGGTTATAAACACGCCCGTTGCGCCGTTTGCAAACTTGCAATACGCCGTGACGTCGTTTTCGACGCTGATGTCGCGTCCCACCGTCGATGCGGTTGCCGTTACGCTCACCGGAAGCCCTGCAAGCCAGGTGAACAAATCCAGTTGGTGAGGACATTGATTGAGCAACACGCCGCCGCCTTCTCCCCACCACGTACCGCGCCAGCCGCCTTGTGCGTAGTATGCGCGCGGACGATACCAATCGGTGATTATCCAAACGATTCTGGTGAGTTTGCCCAAACGGCCGCTGTCGATAAGCTCTTTTGCCTTGATGTAAAGAGGATTCGTGCGTTGGTTGAACATCATGCCGAAAAGAAGTTCGGGATGCTTTTTCGCCTCCTCGTTCATCTCTTTGACTTGCTTCGTATAAACGCCTGCGGGCTTGTCGCAAAGCACGTTGAGCCCGGCTTTCATCGCGTCCGTTGCGATTTGCGGATGGAAATAGTGCGGAGTTTCAACCATAACGACGTCGATAAGTCCAGATTTGAACATATCCTGATAGTTGTCGAAAACCTTGACTCCTTTGAGGTTCTCCTCTGCGTACTTGCGTCTTTCAGGGGATATATCGCACACCGCGGTGAGCTTTGCGCCCTTGACGAGCGAGGAGAGTTTCGTAAATATCTTTGTATAGAACGTGCCTTGTTTGCCTATGCCGACAATGCCGTATCTGACTTGTTTTTTGTCCATTATTTCACCTCTGCGAGCAGTTTTTTGAGATTTTGATATTGCCACAAGAACACTTGCTTTCTAGACGCGCAAGCAAAATAGCATCTGTGCATCTTCTTGTCGATGAGTCTGAACGCTTTAAAATAGTCCTTCATCGCAAATTTCACAAACGGCACGAAGTACACCACGGGTTTCATAACCGCGTATTTGAAAGTGTGTGGTTCAAGCGTCATAAAGCCTTGGTATCCGCGCTCTTTCAAGCTCTTCAAAATGTAGGTGTAGCAACCCTCGCCCGTTCCGACAGGGACTTCCACTTTGTACTCGGAGCAATCTTTTATATGGTAATATACGACGTAATCTTTGAGCATATCGAACGCCTCTTTGGGATTGACGTCGCATTGCACGTAGTTGCTTGCGTCGAAGCACAAAACGAAATCTTCGTCGTTTATCGCATTGTAAATTTCAAGCACTCTTTGAGGCACGTCGCCGTACACTTTCTTCTCGTTCTCGTGCAAAAGTTTCACACCGCTGCCCTTGACGATAGCAAGCATTTCTTTGAGCCTTGCAATGACTTTCTCGGAGCAATCTTTTGGATCTTTGTCGCCGTAGAAGAACGAGAAAACGCGGATGTATTTGCATTCCATAAGTTGTGCGATTTTGACAAGCTCGGCAAGTTGTTTCTTTTGTTTTGCAAAGCCTTCTTCGTCGTCGATGCCGACTTTTCCTATCGGCGAACCGATTGAAGAAAAGCGCACGTTTTCTTTTTTGAGAACGGGATAAATCTTTTTCTTAAACTCTTCGAAAGTGTAGTCGGCAATGTTTTTGCCGTCCACGTTTCTAGGGCACATATAAGTTTCGCCAAGTTCGTGCAAAACGCCGATTTGGGTACTTAATTTGTTGCTAATCTCATCATAAAACCCCGATATTGTAATTTGCTGCATAAATTTATACCTTTTTGTATTCTATTGTTTATGAGTGCAAACTCCCTTAACGTTGCACTCTTCCGCTTGCGTTTCCTCTTGCAAGATTGAGCACTTCTTCTTTTGAAACCATGTTGTAATCGCCCTCGACGGAGTGCTTCAAACAACTTGCCGCCACGGCAAATTCGATTGCGTCCTGCGCGCCGAAATCATTTGTAAGCGCATAAATAAGTCCTGCTCCGAAGCTGTCGCCGCCGCCCACTCTGTCCACGATATGCATATGATATTTCTTGCCGAAAAACGCACGATTCGCAACGTACAGCATGCCCGACCAGTTGTTGTCGCTTGCGCTCAAACTCTCGCGCAAAGTTATTGCAACCGCTTTGAATCCGAATCTGTCGGTGAGTTGTTTTGCAACCGAAACGTAACCTTCTTCGTTGAGCTTGCCGCTTTCGACGTCGGTGTTTTCCGCCTCGATGCCGAACACGTCTTTTGCGTCCTCTTCGTTTGCGATGCACACGTCTACGTGTTTAAGCACGTCGCTCATAACAGCGCACGCCTTTTCACTCGTCCAAAGTTTCTTTCTGAAATTGAGGTCGCAAGACACGGTGAGCCCGTTGTCCTTTGCCGCCTTGACCGCTTCGAGAGTGATTTTCGCCATATTGTCGGACAGTGCCGGCGTTATGCCCGTAAAGTGAAACCAATCCACGCCCGAAAAGATGTCGTCCCAATCGAAATCGTCCTCGCTCGCCGTTGCGATTGCGGAGTACTTTCTGTCGTAAATGACTTTGCTGGGGCGTTGACTTGCGCCCTTTTCGCAATAATAAATGCCCACTCTATCGCCGCCGCGAACGATTTTCGAAGTATCGACGCCGTATTTTCTCAACGAATTTACCGCGCTTTGCCCTATCTCGTGCGTGGGGAGTTTGGTCACGAAGCATGCGTCCGCACCGAAATTTGCAAGCGATACGGCAACGTTTGCCTCCGCACCGCCGAAAGTCGCTTCGAGCTTGTCGCTTTGCACAAAACGCAGATAGTTCTCGGGTTGCAAACGCAACATCAATTCACCGAAAGTTACAACTCGCATATCTTCACAATCTCCTTGCAGTTATTGACTATATCGCCTTTCATCATAAACGAGCCGCCGACTGCGTACACCTTGTCGAAATCGAGATATTCTTTGAGGTTGGCAAGGTCGACGCCGCCCGTCGGAATGAATTTGATTTGAGGAAACGGCGCGGCAAGAGCCTTCATCGCTTTAAGTCCGCCATACACGCCGGCAGGGAAAAACTTGACTATATTAAGTCCGTAAGAGAGTGCACGCATAATCTCGGTGGGCGTTACGCAACCGGGATAATACGGCACGTCGTTTGCAATGCAGTAGCGCGCCACTTCGTCTGAAAAACCGGGTGAAACGATAAACTTCGCGCCCGCTTCGACCGCGCTTTTCGCCTGCTCTTCGTTTATAACCGTGCCTGCGCCTATATTCATATCCGCAAACTCTTTTACGCCTATTGCAATCGCTTCTTTCGCACAAGCGGTGCGGAACGTGATTTCGGCGCAGTTTATGCCGCCCTCTCTGAGTTTGGACAGCGTTGCGACGGTGTCGTTTGCGTCGTTAATCACGACGACGGGAATAACTTGTTTCATATCACACCCCGCTGTATGCCGAAAAGCCGCCGTCCACGGGGATAACCGTGCCCGTAACGAAGCCGCTCGCTTTGTCGTCGGCAAGCCACAACAAACAACCGATAAGGTCGCTTATCTCGCCAAACTTTTTCATAGGCGTTGCGTTCAAAATCTTGCCAGTTCTCGCCGTCGGCGTGCCGTCTGCGTTGAACAAAAGCGTTCTGTTTTGATTGGTCACGAAAAAGCCGGGCGCGATTGCGTTGCAACGGATTTTGCAAGGCGCAAAATGCACCGCAAGCCACTCTGTAAAGTTGGAAATGCCTGCCTTCGCCGCGCTGTACGCAGGGATTTTGGTGAGAGGTCTGAATGCGTTCATCGACGAGATATTGATGACGTTTCCGCCCGTCTTTACCATGTCTTTGACAAACACTTGCGACACCAAGAATGCAGACGTAATGTTGAGGTCGAACACAAATTTGAGTCCGCTCTCGTCAAGTGCGAAAAAGTCCTTTGCGCCTTCGAGGTCGGGCGTCATGGTTTCGTTGTCGGTGGTTGCTTTGGGATTGTTTCCGCCGGCTCCGTTTATGAGAAAGTTGACTTTGCCGAACTTGTATTCGATTTCGTTTTTCGCGCGGAAAATATCCGCTTTGTCAAGACAGTTGCACTTGACGGCGTATGCGTTTTCGCCTATCTCGTCCGCAACTTTTTTGGCAGCGTCGTAGTTGATGTCCAAAAGCGCGACTTTTGCGCCGCACTCGGCGAGCGCGCGAGCAAACTCGGAGCAAATAACTCCGCCCGCTCCCGTGATTGCCACGATTTTGTCGCTTAAATCCACTTTGAATGGTACGCTCATATCTATATCTCCTTTTTAAGTCCTTATATCGTTTATATCGTTATTTTCTATTCATATCCTTTTCAACCGCTTCGAAAAGTCCCGAAAGATAGCACGCCCCCATAGCTCTGTCAAACAGTCCGTAGCCGGGTTTTGCGTCCTCTCCCCACACGTTTCTGCCGTGGTCGGGGCGCACGTAACCGTCAAATCCGCCCTCTACGAGAGCTTTGACAATTCCGTACACGTCCACGTTTCCGCAATTCGTCTGGTGTCCGTTTTCGTAAAAATTGATTTCACCGTCGTATTTGAGCTGACGAAGGTGCGCAAAGTATATTCGATTTGCATATTTCTTCGCCATTTTCGGAAGGTCGTTGAATCTTCCCGCACCCAAACTTCCCGTGCAGAACGTGATGCCGTTGTGCATATTCGGCACTGCCGCAAACAAGTTGTCGTAATCCTCTTCCTTGCAAATGATTCTGGGAAGTCCGAACATATCCCACGGCGGATCGTCGGGATGTATCGCCATATTTACGCCCGCCTCGTCGCACGCAGGCATGATCGCTTTCAAGAAATACACGAGATTGTCAAACAACTTTTGATGCGTCATACCCTCGTATTCTTTCAAAAGCGCGTTCAATTCGTCTTGACCATAACTCTCGTCCCAACCCGGCAAATGCAGATTTTTAGGATCGAGCGCAAGCAGTTTTTCATGGTCGTAGGCAAGCGACGTTGCGCCGTCTTTATGCTTGAAATACAAATCCGTGCGCAACCAGTCGAACACGGGCATAAAGTTGTAGCAAATGCACTTTACGCCCACCTTGCCGCAGTTGATGATATTCTGCTTGTACGCCTCGATATATTTATCTCTCGACGGCTTTCCGAGCTTGATGTCCTCGTGCACGGGCACGGACTCGATAACTTCCATTTCAAGTCCGGCGTCGTTTGAAAGTCGTTTGAGCCTTTCAAGTTTTTCTACGTCCCAAACCTCGCCCACGGGCGTATCGTAAACCGCAGTCACCACACCGCTCATGCCTTGAATTTGCTTGATGTAATTTAGCGGTATGCAATCTTTTTCGCCATACCAGCGAAACGTCATTTTCATAAACCGAGAGCCTCCTTGACGTTGTTGTAAGCAATATCTTTTGCAAGCGCAATCGCGCTCTTTTCATCGTATTCGCCCTTGTCGACCTTGTCTGCGACAAACGACGCAAGTATTCTTCTGAAAAAGTCGAAACGCACGTACGAACTGAACGATCTGCTGTCCGTAAGCATACCGAGATTCGTACCCAAAACCGCGTATTCCGACACGGTTTCGAGTTGCCTGTTTATGCCTGATACGGTATCGTTAAACCACCACGCCGCACCGACAAGCACGTTCGGAAAAGCACCGGAAATCGCACAAACGGCTCTTAAACATGCATCGTTGAGCGGATAAAGTACGATTTTTGGCAATCCGCCGAGTTTTGCGTTCATTTTGTCGAGCAACTTTGCAAGCGCGTCAGTAGCGACGAAATCTCTGAAAACGTCAAAACCGCTGTCTTTGCCGATTGCACGCAAAGCGTCGGAATTTATATTGCGGAACGTGCCGAAATGAAGTTGCAACACAATGCCCTTTTCATAGCACTTTTCAATCAACCATTCAAGATTTTCGGTGTCATCGAAGTTGTCGAATCCGTGGTCTGCGATTTTGCAACCTTTTGAAACGAAATAGTCCAATCTTTCTTCTAGCGTCGTTTTGTCCGCGCCTTCGGAAAAACATCTGTCGGGACGGAAGGTCGGGCGCACTTTAACGCCGTTTATATCGCCGTGATTGTGCAAATCCGAAAACGGATCGTCCGTCGTCGCAATATATTCCACGCCAAATTTTTCAAGCAATTTTTGCACGCTCAAATCTTTCAAAACGGCGTTTGCTTTTTTATAAATATCTTCCGCGCTGTCCTTGTTCAACGGTTCGGTTATTCCGAAAATTTGCACGAGTTCCATATGCGTCCAATAGTAAAGCGGATTGCCTATAAGTTTGGGCATAATCTCGGCATATTTCAAAAATTTCTCTTTGTACGAGCGATTGCCGGTGATATAACTCTCGTCAACGCCGCAAAGACGCATCGCGCGCCATTTGTAATGGTCTCCCGAAAGCCACAATTCGCCTATATCCGAAAAATGCTTGTCGCATTTGATTTCTTCTTCGTTGAGATGACAATGATAATCGATTATGGGCAACTTTGAAATAGCGTCGTAGATTTTTTGCGCCGTATCGCCCGAAAGCAAAAGTTTATCGTCAAAAAAGCTCATCTTCCACACTCCTTATTGTAATAATTTTACCACTCAACTTTTGCATAGTAAACCCCGATTATTGCTTTTTTACTTGCAAAAATTGCTGTTTTGGTTGTATTATATACTTATGAAACTCGACAAATACGAAAATCAACAAATGAGCACGACCACTTTTGAGGTGCATCACAAAAAGGACAAGGATTTCAAAACCGTCGAAATGCACTCGCACGACTTTTCCGAAGTCTATTTTTTTCTGCAAGGCTCGGCAACGTACATCATCGAAGACTGCAAATACGCCTTGCGCCCCGGCGACGTGCTTATTATACCGCCAAACAAGCTCCACCAACTCGACATAAAGGACTCTGCCGAAACTTACGAGCGTTTCGTTTTGTGGCTGAATCAACGCTATTTAAAGCATATTTCGACCGCCAAAACCGACCTCAACACTTGCTTTTTGCAAGCGTCAGCCCACAATGCCTTTTTGGTGCGTAACGGCGTAATTTCGGACAAAATCCGCCACGGTTTAGACGCTGTTGCCCACTCACAAGATGACGCTTTCGGCTCGGACGTAGAAAACGAAGAGCGCATAAAAGCGTTGCTCGTGATTTTGGGACAATACTTCTTGCAAAATGCCGACGATTTCGCATTTTACGGCAAAAACAACCCGTGCGTAACAAAAGCTATAGACTACATAAGCGAGCATATTACCGAGGATTTGTCCCTGGATACCATTGCTTCCGCACTTTTTGTGGACAAATACTATTTTGCGCACGTTTTCAAAGAAAACACCAACACTTCCCCTCACCGTTATATCCTCAAAAAACGCCTTGTGCTTTCAAAACAGTTTATCGAACAAGGCTACCCCGTCACCGAGGTTTACATCAAATGCGGATTTTCCGATTACACGCACTTTTTCCGCGCCTTCAAAAACGAATACGGCATCACCCCGAAGCAGTTTTACGCCTCGATAAATCTTTAATAATAACCATTAATTTTATGCGGATATTTAAAACTCTAAAACATTATATAACTTTGCCAAACAGATGAAATACAAAAAAACACTCCTCTAAAGACAACTCTAGTTTACACGTAGCACATGAGTTGGCAAGCGAGGGGCGTTGACGTAGTATTGCCGTTTGGCAAAGTCAAATGAGAACTTCTTGTCCGTTGCTTCTGTATGCAGCCAGCACCTGCCTTACACAAGCCGAGCCTTCTTTTGCGTCAATCCAAAACTTTTCGCCGCGAGCGACGCAATCGTAAAAATCTTTGATAAGTTTTTCGTGGCCGTTGCCGTATGAAATCTTGCCGTAGCCCTTCATACAATGCTCGATGTCGGCGACTTTGCCGTTGACAAGCACTTCGTCGGGATAAAGCGTGATTATGTCGCCACCGGAAATAAAGCGTATCTCGATAGGCAAATCGCTTTTTGCGGTGTTGGTCGCAAAAAACTCGAAGTCAGTGTCGCCCTTAAACATTGCGATTACAGTGTCCTCGGCTTCAATTATGCCTTTTAGCGAATAGTTGTACGTGTTGGCGCAAACGCTCTTTGGCGCACCACATATCCATTGCATGAGGTCGAGAGTGTGAATGGCTTGATTTATCATCACACCACCGCCCTCGGTTGCGAGTTTTCCGCGCCATGCGCCCGTGCGATAATACTCTTCGTCGCGATGCCAAGATACGTTACCGAACGCAAAATCGACTTTTTTGCCTTCAAGCAACTGCTTCACGAAACGGCTTGAATTGTTGTATCTGTTTTGCAAGCACACGCCGAGCGTTGCTCTCGACTTGCTCTCTGCCTCGACGATTCGTCCGATGTCCTCTTCTTTTATGCATAACGGCTTTTCGCAAAGCACGTTCACACCCTTTTCAAGCGCGTAAATCACCATGTCCGCATGCAAATAATGCGGTGTGCAAATATGCACGACGTCGATATCCTCGCAATCCAGCATCTTTTTATAATCGGAATACTTTTTCACACCGTCGAACTTGTCAAGCACGCTTTCATCTACGTCGCACAACGCAACGATATCGGCGTCTTTACTTTTCAAAACGTCGTAATGTACTTTGCCTATGACACCAAGTCCGATAATTGCCGATTTCATACTCAAATCCCGCTTTACTTATTTTCTATACTCCCCACAGACACCTTCTTCGCCGTCGGTTGTATAAAAAAATGAACCACGGGTATACCGCGGTTCACTGGTGGAGATAAGGGGATTCGAACCCCTGGCCTTCGCATTGCGAACGCGACGCTCTACCAACTGAGCCATATCCCCGATTCGCAAATTCATTTGCTTTGCTATTATATCACATTATCTGCTTTTGGCAATAATTTTTTGGCAATTTGTTCCGCAGATTTTTTTACCACCATATTGTCGGACTTATTTTACATCTTAATCGTCTATGTTTTAGAATACGATATGTGTTTTAAAGGCAAAATATCAGCAACACGAAACGAATACTAGGCAATCGATTTGCTCTTAAATCGTATGAAAAAAGGCGAAATAGCCGTGCTATCCGCCTTAAATCTTATTGACGCTTATTTTTATCAAACACGATATATGTTTTAGGTTTTGTCTATCTATCCTCTCTGAAATAGGAAACGCCAAGTGCCGCCGGCGGTTGAGTTTCTCTCTTATTGAAGAACGAGATGACGATAAGCACGAGAGCCGTGACTGCATAAGGAATGATTTGCACAAGCTCTTTGCCTGCAAGATCCGTCGGAATCACGTCGTAAGACGCAATGATGTAAAGCATACCGAAGATAAACGAACCTATGATGCCGAGTCCCGGACGCCACAGCGAGAAAATTACGAGCGCAACGGCAAGCCAGCCGAACGCATCCACGACGTATTCGAGCGAACCTCTTGTGCAAGTGAGGATATAGCAAGCGCCGCCAAGTCCCGCAATTGCCGCACCTACGACGCAAGCGGTGTACTTGTAACCGATAACGTTGATACCGACCGCATCCGCCGCCGCCGGATTTTCACCCACTGCGGAAAGCGAAAGTCCCTTTCTCGTCTTTTTAAGCACGAATGCAACGATTATCGCAATGATGAGCGAAACGTAAATCAACGTGCCGTGCGAGAGGAATATTTGTGAGAATGCGTCATCTCCAACTGCGCCGAACATAGGAGCCGTGAAGCATTTGCTTGCGCGCACGAAAGTTGTGCCTTCTTTTGCCATCATACGCCCCCAAAATCCGAGCACGCCCGTGCCGAGAGTGGTGAGCATAAGGCCGGTTACGTTCTGATTGCATCTGAGCGTAATTGTGAAGAAGCCGTACAACAGTCCGAACAGCCCCGCAAAAAGCATTGCCATAAGCATCGCCATAATAACGACGCCGCCGTCGCTGGCTCCGCCGTTGTACGCAAGGTTTGCGCCGATACAACCACCAACCGCGCCCAAACACATTGTGCCGGGGATGCCGAGGTTGAGGTGTCCCGATTTTTCAATCACGGTTTCGCCTGTCGATCCGAAAAGAAACACCGCGCCGATTCTGATTGCTTGAACGATCATTTCAACCATATCACTTAACCTCCTCCGACTTTTCTACTTCCGTTTGGCAAGATTGCTCGACCACCTCTTCGCCGAACGCTTTGTCCGATACGATTGCGTCGTTTTCATCGCTTTTCTGCTTGTATTCCGCCGTATTTGCAGAGGCAAGTTTGAGCTTGCCGAAAGGCAAATTGAGCGAATGTTTGAACATGACTTTGTAGTTGATGAAGAACTCCGTTGCGATGATGCAAAGGAAGAATATACCCGTCATAACGGACGGATAAGAAGTTCCGAGTCTGCCGTACGTACCCACCTCGCTCGCGCCGTTGTTGATAAACACGACAAGAAAAGAAGTAAGCACCATAGCAAGCGGATTGAAGTGCGCAAGCCACGAAACCAAAACGCCCGTAAAACCTCTGCCGTTGACCGCCGAAGGGTTGAGCGAATGGTTTTTAACGGAAACGAGAAGGAAGCCTGCGATACCGCACATCAAACCGCAAAGAATAAGTGTACGGATGATGACTTTTTTGCTGTTTATGCCGATATATCTTGCGGTATTGGGGCTTTCGCCGACGACTGTGAGCTCGTAGCCGTGCTTGCTATACTTCAAATAAATAGCGATAAGCGCGGTTATAACCGCAACGATAATAATAGTAAGGATGTACTCGTTGCCGGCAATGGGAGAAACGACGCCGCTTGAAAAAGACAAGTCGCCGGTTCCGTTGGGTTTGACTTTCTTGATGAAATAGCTGACAAGGCAGGTTGCGATATAGTTCATCATGAGCGTCAAAAGCGTTTCGTTGGTATTCCATTTTGCCTTGAACAGCGCGGGAATAACCGCCCATGCCATACCGAAGACAAGCGACATCAAAAACGCAAGGATAATCGTGCCCGCGTCGCTGACTTTTCCGCCCAAAAAGTAGGTTATCACAGCACAGCCCAACGCACCCATAAGCACTTGACCTTCGCCGCCGATATTCCAGAACTTCATTTTGAAGCACGGAGTAACCGCAAGTGCGAGGAGCAAGAGAATTGCCGTTTCGCGCAATGCGTCCCACACTTGCAAGCCCGAACCGAAAACGCCCTTAAAGAAGTATTTGAAGAAGAAATCAAATCCCTCTCCCGTGACGCCGACGGTGACTATTGCGCACAAAAGCACGGAAAACACGAATGCCGCAATACGAATAAGCCACGCTCTTTTGGGATTCGAATCCGTTCTTTTTACAAGATGGAAAAGAGGTTCTCTAACTTTTTTAGTCATTCTCGCTTTCCTCCTTATTATCGTTGTAATTATCGAAGATTTCCACTTCGTCGGGCATCTTTGTCATAAGCATACCGATTTGTTCTTTCGAGGCTTCTCTTGCGTTGACCACGCCCGAAACCTTGCCGCCGCACATAACCAAAATTCTGTCCGACAGCGCAAGCAACACGTCGAGGTCTTCGCCGACGAACACAACCGCCACACCCTTTTCCTTTTGTTCGTTGAGCAGGTTGTAAATCATATACGACGAGTTGATATCCAAGCCTCTTACGGGATACGCCGCCATAAGCACGGTAGGCGAAGCGGCGATTTCACGTCCGACGAGCACCTTTTGCACGTTGCCGCCCGACAAACGTCTGACGGGAGTTTTGACGGACGGAGTTGAAACTTCCAAATCGTGCACGATCGTTTCCGCCAAGTCCTTCGGAGCGTGCCTGTCAACAAACATCGAATGTCCTTTTCTATACGAGCGGAGCATCATGTTGTCAACAAGGTTCATGCTTCCCACAAGTCCCATGCCGAGTCTGTCCTCGGGGACGAAAGAAAGTCTGACGCCGAGATCTCTGATTTGGACGGGCGTTTTAGATCTCAAATCCACTTCTTGTTCGTTTTGTTTGGGATCGAAGTATCTTATATCGCCGTTTTCAAGTTTGACAAGTCCTGCGATGGATTCGAGCATTTCTTTTTGACCGCTACCCGCGATACCCGCAACGCCGAGGATTTCACCCGAATAGAGATCGAACGACACGTTTTGAAGCGCGTACATACCCTCTCTGTTTTTGCAAGTGAGGTTTTCGACGGAGATACGTTTTTTCGTATCGTGAGGAAGCGTTCTGTTGATTTCGAGCTCCACTTTTTGACCGACCATCATTTCGGTGAGTTGTTGCTCGTTCGTTTCGGAAGTATTGACGGTTGCGATATGTTCGCCCTTGCGCAAAACCGCAACTCGATCGCTTATTTCCATAACTTCGTTGAGTTTGTGCGTGATGATGATAATCGACTTTCCGTCCTCTCTCATCTTGCGCAAAACGTCGAACAACTTTTCGATTTCCTGCGGAGTCAAGACTGCCGTAGGCTCGTCAAGAATAAGAATATCCGCACCTCTATACAGCACTTTGATGATTTCGACGGTTTGTTTTTCGGAAACGGACAAATCGTAGACTTTTCTCGACAAATCGAGGTTGAATCCGTATTTATCCACGACTTCTTGAAGTTTTTTCGATCTGTTTCTCTTCAAATAGTCGAATTTGACATATGCGCCGAACGCCCTAAACGGCAGCGCGATATATTTCAAACCCGCCAAAAATTTCGATTTGGCGTCGTCGTTGGTTTCGTTTTTAATTTTATCGGCTTCGCCCTTGAAGTCGAACTCGAATTTTTCGCCCAAGATGATATTGTCGCACGCCGTAAACAAATCCACGAGCTTGAAATGCTGGTGAATCATACCTATTTTGTATTTAAAGGCGTCGATAGGCGATTTTATGACCACTTCTTCACCGTTTACGAAGATTTGACCTTCGTCCGGGAAGTAAATGCCTGCGAGCATATTCATCAGCGTGGTCTTGCCGCTGCCGTTTTCGCCGAGAACGGAAAGTATTTCGCCTTTACGCACGTCGAAATTGACGTTTGCGTTTGCGACGACGCTTCCGAATCTCTTCGTAACGTTTTTCATTTCAACAATGATTTCGCTCATTGTATGTCCTCCGAAAAAAGAGTTAAAGCACCCGTGGGTGCCAAATCAAGAAAATTAATCGGATAAGCGGGCGACGCCCGCTTATCCGAAATTCCGATACGCTATTAGTTGTTGAAGTCGTCGTCGGTGACGTCGTCAGGACTGAAAACTCTGTTGAGGAGGTTGATTCCGTCGATCAAGAGATCGAAGTAAGGAGCGGAACGGAATTCAGACTCATGGAAGTAACCGTCTGCAATAACGTTTTCGCTTACACCTGCAACAGCATATGAGGTCTTTTGTTTTCCGTCAACCGTGAAATTGTTGATGTCGAACACGTGGAGAGTGCCGTTCATAAGTTTGTTGCGCACTTCGACGAGTTTTTCAACCGTGCCTGCTGCCATTGCTTTTCCGCCGAGGTCGGTGAGCTCAACCGAACCGTTTTTGAGAGTACCCGTCCAGTTGGTATCCACTTTTTCACCGTTTACGGTTTGAGCGATGATGTATTTGTAGTAAGGTGCCCAGTTGATTCTGGAAGAGATGATAAACGTTTCGGGGCAAGCGTTGACGGTTGAACCGTTGTAGGATACGTTGGGAACGCCCTTTTCTTCGCAAGCATTAGGAGCGCCCATGGAGTCTGCGTGTTGGCTGATGAGCACGCAACCTTTGTTGATGAGGCTGAGAGCCGCGTTCTTTTCTCTTGTTTCATGATACCAGCTGCCCGTGAAGGTTACGTCCATAGTGACGGAGGGGCAAACGGATTTTGCACCGAGATAGAAAGAGGTGTAACCGGAGATAACTTCTGCGTAGGTGAATGCGCCGACGTAGCCCATTTTTGCTTGATCTGCGGTGATTTTTCCGCTCTCGATCATTTCGTTGAGCTTCAAGCCTGCGGTGACGCCTGCGAGGTATCTGCCTTCATAGATGGAAGCAAACGCGTTGACGAAGTTGGGAAGTTTTGCAGCTGCTGCTTGCGTGCCGGTTGCGTGTGCGAAGAGAGTGTTCGGAAATTCTTTTGCGGCTTTGAGCATATAATCTTCATGGCCGAAAGAGTCTGCAAAGACGATGTTGCAGCCGTCGTTTGCAAGTTTCTTTGCTTGAGTGTAGCAGGTTTCGTCTTCGGGAATACCGGTGACGATGATAACTTGTTCGTTGGAGAGGTTGAACTCTTCTTGGACTTCCTTCATCGCGTTGATGAAGTTTTTGTCGTAAGTGGAGTTTTCATCGTGCAAACAAATCATACCGATTTTGAAGTTTGCAGGGATTTGAAGGTTGGAGTAGTCGGGAGCCTCAATATCGTATGAAGGCAATTTGACGATTACGACGTCGTCATCCCTATTGTTGTTGCAAGCAACCAAACCGATAACCAAAGCGGTTACGAGAGCCAAGCAAAGCACAAGTGCCAATACTTTCTTTTTCATGCGTTTCTCCTTTAATTTTGCCATTTTGGCATTGTTGTTTAAATTTTATATTTACGCAAAGCGCAAATTTCAGTGTCTGAACACGATATGACCGTCGTCGTCCATGCTGTCGATAAGAGCAAGGCTTTGAACGTTGATACCCTGCGCTCTCAAAGCGTCGCCGCCGCCCTGAAAACCTTTTTCGATTGCCACGGCGCATCCGACGAGCGTTGCTCCTGCTTGCTCCACAATACTCATAAGTCCGTTTATTGCGGCACCGTTTGCAAGAAAGTCGTCAACGATAAGCACTCTGTCGTCTGCGGAGATAAAATCTTTCTCGACCATAATCACCTTTGTCACTTGGTGCGTAAAAGAATAAACCTCGGCGCAATAGCAGTCCGAGGATATGTTTATAGTCTTGCTTTTTTTAGCAAAAAGCACCGGAGCTTGCACATAGTGCGCCGCTGCGCATGCTATGGCTATCCCCGATGCCTCGATTGTCAGAATTTTGGTTATATTTTGTCCGCAAAAGAGCGCAGAAATTTCCTTGCCAATCTCGTCCAACAGTTGTTGATCAATAAGATGATTGAGAAATCCGCCGACCTTGAGGACGTTTCCGGGCTTAACCTTGCCGTCCCTCAGGATGCGCTCCTCCAAAATCTTCATAGCGCGCTCCTTTACCACAATATCTAGTGGTGTTTGCGAAATCCGTATTCCGCAGGTTGTGCGTTGCGATTTGGTTTGCTCTTGATGATACGGGCATTATATCCAAAACGCTTCGTCAATGTCAAACGAAAATCGACACTATTTTGCATTTTCATTAAAAAATTTTTAAGCAATACACGAAGGGTATTTTTTTTGCAAAATAACCGACAAAATGCCGTTTTTGTCGATTGAAAAAATTTCGCGCACGCACGTATATACACACGCGCACGCTCCCAAATAATATGCCTCCGAAACGCTCGTTGTGTCGTTGCTCCGATTGCTTTTGCTTCGATTTGCAAAAAATTTACAATTGCTGCTTTCAAAAATGCTTGACAGTGAGCATCAAGATAAATATAATGCAATTTCCGTTGATACATCTCATTATCGCGAGGCGCAAAACACAACTTATGACAACCGAAAACTTACATAATAAAACGTTCTCTCAAAGGATCAAAGACCTGTTCGGGCAAATTGACCTGACGCAAGGCTCGATAGTCAAAGTCTTGATCAAATTCACTCTGCCCATAATCGTGTCCTACCTGTTGCAGCAGCTCTACATTCTCTCGGACGCGGCGATATGCGGACAGACTTTAAGTGCGGACGAGGTCGCGGGCGTCAACGACACTTCACCCCTCGTGTTCATATTCATGCAATTCGCGTTCGGTTGCACGGCAGGCTTTTGCGTGGTGCTTTCAAGCAAACTCGGAGCGCACGACGAGGACGGAGTTCGCAAGTCCTTTGCAACGCAGTTTATTCTTTGCTCGATTATCACGGTAGTTTTGACGATAGTATCCGTATTCTGCATAAAACCCATGCTTGCGTGGGTGAACGTCACCGAGCAAAATCCCGTAGTTTTTCAAGCGGCGTACACCTACTGTCTTGTGATTTTTCTAGGTATGGCGGCGCAACTGTTTTACAACTTTATCATCAGCATATTGCGAAGCATAGGCGACTCGTTCACGCCGCTTTTGTTTCTGGTCATATCGACGGCGATGAACATCGCTCTCGACCTTCTTTTCATCAAAGTTTTCGGCTGGGGCGTTGCGGGAGCGGCAGGCGCAACCATTCTCACGCAAGTGCTTTGCACGGTTGCATGCTTTATCTACACCTTTGCACAATACAAGTTTTTGCGCCTTAAAAAGCAAAATTTCAAGATTGCCTGGAAGGATATCTGGGCGCACGTAAAGCAAGGCATCCCTCTCGGACTTCAATTTTCCGTGCTTTCGATAGGGCTTATCGTCATGCTTTCGGAAACCATCAAATTCGACCTTTTGCCCGACGGACTTATGGTTGCGGGCAATCCGGCTCAAAACGGCGTTGGCGCGGCAAACAAACTCATCAACTTCGCAATGGCGCCTTTGTCCGCTCTCGGCACCGCAATGGTGAGTTTCAACGCACAAAACCTCGGCGCAGGCGACACCGAGCGTGTGAAAAAAGGCACGAATCGAGCAATTTTGCTTGGATTTGCCCTCACCGTAATTTGTGCAGGCATAGGACTTTTGCTCACTATAAACGCCGCCTATCAACACGTCTTTTTGTCGGCGGACAAAATCAGCGAAAAATCGATATACTTCGGCAACACGTTCCTTTATATCGACTTGTCGTTGTTCTTCTTCCTTTCCACGCTTTTCGTACTTCGCAACGCCGTACAAGGCATAGGCAAATCGGGCTGGACGCTTGCCGCAGGCGCAGGCGAACTCATCGCGCGTGTACTTATATGCACCTTCCTTCCGCCTCTCGTCAACGGCGGGACTACGAATGCGCTTGCAAGCAACGCCTCGTACATCGCGCTCTGCTTCGGCGATCCGGGTGCATGGGTATTTGCCGTGGCGGTGCTTCTATATCCGTATATAAAGCACATAATCAAAAAGGATTATCGCTATGCGCTGGGGGACAGCGTCCAAACGCAAGAATACGCAATCGAACGCACAACCGATTTACAAAACACAAACGACGTACTAGATACAACCGATTTGCAAGACGTCCACTCTTCCGACGGCAAAGCGAATTGAGGTTTCAACGCTGCATTTTGACAAAACGGCGGTTTTTGCACTCAAAACGACTTAATAAACCCCTTATATCGTTGAAAACCGCAATAGAAAAGCAGGCGTAACGCCTGCTTTTATTTTTAAATCGTTTCGTATTTTTACGCTTGAACCGCTTGATTTCAAATCCTTCTCGTAGCTTTTTCGAGGAATTTTAAATCTTTTCCGTCAAGGTGCTTTCCTATGACTTTGCGCACTCTCGCGTGATATGAGTTGAGCCACTCTTTTTCGCCGTCGTCAAGCATATTCACATCGATTGCGTCGAGGTCGAAAGGCACGAGAGTGATTGTTTCGAACTCGCAGAAAGTGCCGTATTCCGTCTTTTCTTTTTCAACGCAAAGAATAAGATTTTCGTGTCTTATGCCAAACTTACCTTCCTCGTAAAATCCGGGTTCGTTTGACGTTATCATACCCGGCAAAACCGCATATTTTTGCGCGGTTGCTCTCGGCGAAATATTTTGCGGTCCTTCGTGGACGTTGAGCAAATATCCTACGCCGTGTCCCGTTCCGTGTTTGAAATCCATGCCGCATTTGTACATCGGAGCTCTTGCAATCATATCGAGATTTGCGCCCGTTGCGCCTTTGCGGAATACCGCTCTTGCAAGAGCGATATGCGATTTCAGCACGATTGTAAACGCTTCTTTTTCTTGTCTGCTCACCTTGCCAGTCGCAAAAGTACGGGTGATATCTGTTGTGCCGTAGCGATATTGCGCGCCGCTGTCCACAAGCAACAGCCCCTTGTTTTCGACCTTTTTATCCGTTTCGGGAGTTGCCGAATAGTGCACGATTGCGCCGTTGGAGGCATATCCGCAAATAGTGTCGAAGCTCAAATCGAGGAAGTTTTTGCTCTCTCGTCTGAACGCTTCGAGCTTGTCCGCAAGCGAGATTTCGCTCATCTTCTCCTTGCCGACTCTCTCTTTGAGATAGCGCATAAATCTGACCATTGCCACGCCGTCCTCGACGTGCGCTTTTTTCATATTTCTTATCTCGACGGCGTTTTTGATAGCTTTGCGAACGGTCGAGGGGAAAACGTCGGTTTCTTTTGCGTCGGCAATACGCGAAAAGAGTGCGTAATTGGTCTTTTCCTTGTCGATGAGCACCTTGCCCGAAATCTGCTCGACAACGCCGTAAACGTCTTGATAGGGCATCAAATTCACGCCGTTTTCTTCAAGGATTTTCTTGCCTTTTTCGTCGAGTTTTCTCTCGTCCATAAACAGCGTCGCGCCGTCCTTTGACACGATTGCGTACGCATAATTCACGGGGTTGTATTCTATGTCGCTTCCGCGCATGTTGAAAAGCCACGCAATGTCGTCGAGAGATGACACAAGCGCGTATTCGCAACCTTGTTTTTCAACGTCTTTTTGCAAGTTTTCAATTTTGCTCTTTACGCTCTCGCCTGCCGCTTTATCGGGCAAAAACCATGCTTTTGTGGGTTCGACTTCGGGACGATTTGTCCAAATCTCGTCGATGATTTCGCCACAATCAACGATTTCGACGCCCTTCACCGCCTTTTTCAACGCCTCTACGAATTCAACCGTTGCCGTTGCGAAATCGAAAGCTATTTTGGGACTGTCCGACAGTTTTTTGACAAATTCGAAAATTGTCGGCACGCCCTCTTCTCCCGATTTCATAAGCGTCGTATCCGTGGTTTTAAGCTCTCTTGCCGCTTGAATGAAGTATCTTCCGTCCGTCCAGAGATACGCGCCGTCTTTCGTCACCAAAAGCGTGCCTGCGCTGCCGGTGAAACCGCTCAAAAACTCACGCGTTTTGAAGTGATCGACGATATATTCGCTGCCGTGATCGTCGCTTGTAAACACCAAGTAGGCGTCTATTCCGCTTTCCTGAACGTACTTTTGTAATTTGATGATGTCTTGTTTCATATTCAACCCGTATTCACGATTGCCGCAACAATCGTGCCTTTAAAGTGCGACGTTTTTATGCTCGCACTTCGCTTAAATCAATTGTTTTTTTGAAGCAACCCAGCCTTATTTAAGCAATCTCGCTTTATTTTCAAACAATTATAACACCATACTCGAAGTATGGCAATATTTTATGTCAAACAAAAATCCGTCTGTAATCCCGTCGTTTTGTCCCTTTCACTTTTTCAAAAAGGAAAACAACCCCTTTTTCACGTACGGTTTTTCCACGACTTCCGAAACGTTGTAGCCGTCTTTTTGGATTGCATTTTTGACGATTTGAGCGTCTATGCTCTCGTCGCAAACAACCACCGTCTTGCCCTCGACGTGCGATGACGTCACTTTTTTGACATTTGCCGCCTTGCGTACCGCGTCGTTGACGTGGCTTTCGCACATACCGCATTGCATGCCTTCCACTTTGAGGATAATTTCTTTCATATATGCCTCCGAAAACTTGATTTTTTAAGTTTTTTACGTCTCGCAAAGTTGATTGTAAGTCCTTTGTCGATTTTTCAACCTCACATCACGAAAAGTATATCACCGAGCGGCGAATTGTCAAGAAAATATGAAATATATTTCATATTGAATCGTTTTGTTTAATTTAAAAAACTTATAAAAACGCTCGATTGCAATAGAAATCTCTGTCTTGATGCAATCGAGCAAAATATTTTTCCGGTTCACGCTCAAAGTTCTATACGAGAAGACAAGGCGCGCGACAAGGTGCTTTCGTCGGCGTATTCTATGACGCTACCCTCCGGCAATCCTCTTGCTATACGCGTAACTTTTATGCCCATGGGCTTGATGAGGCGCGCGATATACATTGCCGTCGCTTCGCCCTCGACGTCGGGATTGGTTGCCAAAATCACCTCTTCCACGCCGTCCAAACGGGCAAGCAATTCCTTGATGCGAATGTCGTTCGGGCCGATATGCTCCATAGGCGAAATAACGCCGCCCAAAACGTGATATACGCCCTTGAAATCCTTGACTTTTTCAAGTGCAACGATGTCTTTCGGCTCTTTGACGACGCAAATCACGCTTGGTTTGCGAGTTTGGCAAATATCACAAATCTCGTTTTCGGTGTAATTGCCGCAAATTTTGCAAAAATGCACGTTTTGCTTCACGTCGCGTATTGCGTCGACAAGCTCGTTGACTTCCTCTGCGGGAGAGTTGAGAATTGCGTACGCATAACGCGCCGCGGTTTTTTCACCCACGGACGGAAGTTTTGAAAGTTGCGCGATAAGCCTTGCGAGCGGTTCGATATACTTCATTTCAAATCACACTTTTCAATTTCGCTTGCTCTCGTTTATGCACGCATAAACGCTTACGCTTGCGATTGCGACTTAAAACAAGCCGCCTGCGTTGCCCAAAGGTCCGAGCAAGTCTTTTGAGAGTTTGTCCGCTTGCGCAACAGCGTCGTTGAGTGCCGCAAGAACCATATCTTCGAGCATTTCGACGTCGTCGGGATCCACCGCTTCGGGTTTTATGGACACCGAAACGGGAGTTTTGTCGCCGGTGATCGTCACTTCGACCATACCGCCTGCCGCACTGCCGGTGATTTCGGTTTCCGAAATTTCTTGTTGAGCCTCTTGCAATTTTCTTTGCATTGCTTGGGCTTGTTTCATAAGTTGTTGCATGTTACCGCCGCCAAATCCGCCGTATCCCATGTTGTTCCTCCGAGTTGTTATAAAAATTGTTGCGTGCCTAGCACGATTATTTGCTTTGTTTGCGCCCGATTTCGTTTGCTTATTTTATTTCCAAAAGCGAGCCGAACATCTCTTTGACAAAAGGCAACGCCTTGTCCTCGTCGAGATGTCTTTCCGTTTCGATGACAAGCCTACGGTGCGACTCCACGCTCTTGAAAGCGGCGTTTATCGCGTCCCTGTTTCTTTTGTCGTCAAGCAAGTTTAGCGTTGCAGCGTCTGCGACTTTGACGTGATACTCGTCATCCGTCATAACAAACTGCGCGTCTTGAGTGGACAGCGCAAGCAACGTGTATCCGCTTTGTCGAAGTTCGGATGCTACTCTGAGCCACACCTGCCTCGCATCCGTCACGACAGGTGCCGACTCAAAATCCGATTTCCTTGCGTTTGCAAGCATTTTTTCAAGCCGAGCAACCCTAATTTGAAGCTCCTCGACTTTGACGTCTTTATCTCCGCCGCTCGACGCAAGCACGACTGCCGCCTCGAACAAAATGCGATGTTGCGCGCTATATCTGAACTCTCCTTCGAGCGACGACATAATCTTCATTATGCCCATACACTTTTCCGTCGAGTATTTTTTTGCCATTTCGGCTAGCGCGGAATATATGGTCTCGGGCAAGGCGAGCAACATCTTTGCCGTCGAGCAATTTTTGATGTATAGAACGTTTCTGAAAAGCGTGGCAAGGTCTTGCGCAAGGATAGGCACGCTCTTGCCGAGGTCGCAAAGGTTTGCAACTTCTTGAAGAGCCTTGTCCGTATCTCCGTCCGCAATCGCGGTTGCGAGCGATTGAAGTTTTTTTGGATCGGCTGCGCCCAAAACTTCCAAAACGCCGTTGTAGGTTACGTTTGAGTCGCAATAGCTCACGCACATATCCGCAACGGACAATGCGTCGCGCACGCTTCCCGCGCCTGCCGACGCGATGAGATCTACCGCCTCGTTTTCGTATTTGACGCCGATGTCGTCAAAGATGAAACGTATGCGTTTTGCAATCACGCCGTTTGGAACAAGACGAAAATCGAAACGCAAGCATCTTGACAAAATGGTTGCCGGGATTTGATGAATCTCGGTTGTCGCAAGAATGAAAATCGCATGAGAAGGCGGTTCTTCGAGAGTTTTGAGCAGGGCGTTGAAAGCCGCCTTGGAAAGCATATGAACTTCGTCTACGATGTAGACTTTGTACTTGCCCACCGTCGGCGGAAAACCGATTTTGTCGGTAAGCTCTCTTATTTGGTCGACAGAGTTGTTGGAAGCGGCGTCGATTTCAAGAATATCGAAGTTCGAATTGGACGCAAGCTCCACGCAGTTTTCGCACTTTCCGCAAGGCGAACCGTCCGCAAGAGGAGAAAGGCAGTTGACCGCCCTTGCAAAAATCTTCGCAACGGAAGTTTTGCCCGTGCCTCTCGTGCCGGTGAAAATGTACGCATGCCCGACGTTGCCGTGAGCAATCTGATTTTTGAGCGTGCGCACGATATGATCCTGCCCGATGACTTTGTCGAAAGTGTCGGGACGATATTTGCGATATAAAGAAGTATATGCCATAGCAAATATTATAAACTAATTTATTCGATATGGCAAGAATAAAAAATACTCTCAAATACAATTCATCAACGCTTGTCTGCAAAGCACTCCTTGCACGAGTTGATACCTCAAATAAGCCGTTGCGTAAGCGTCGTTTTTTGAAAAATCCACGTTGTCCAAAAGCGCGAGCGACGTCACCAACCCGAGTTTTATCTGCGTGATTTGTTCCTCGTTACAATTGGCGGTTTTTTTATAAAAAGCGGACTTTATATCCTCGATTTGCGCTTGTAAAACCTTGATTTCGATTTTTGCCTCCTCAACGCTTATCTTCGATTCGTTGAGCTTGTTCGACAAATCGTACAAGCCGTCGAAAAATACGTCGAAATAGCAAAGAGCCTCCCCGACCGCGCTTTTTATATCCTCTTTGCACCACTTGAAACTGCCCTCGGAAATATCGTAGCGTTTAAGGTACAAACTTTTGTCGGACAGTCCGGCAAGCACTTTTTTTGCGTCCTCCTCGCTTTTGTAAACGGCGTATATAATCTCGATTTCATCGCCGCTTTGCACGTAGCCCGCGCCGCCCCTTGATTTTATCATCTCGGCACTTTGTCTTGCAGTGCTTATATCCGAATAGCCTTTGCAAGCGATTGCCCACATCGTTTGCGACTTGCTTTCGACCTTGTTGAAAACGCTCAAAAGCCCGCCCTCCGAAAAGGACACGCACAGCGCAAGCGTAAGCATGATACAAAGCACGATGGTGCACACCACAATTATATTGTCTTTGGCGATTTTCCGCATACTAAACCATATGCAAACGCTTTGAAAAATATGGACTTAAATTGCAAAAAGCGGAACGCAATTTGCGTTCCGCCCTTGTTTTATCGACAACGATGATTATTCTTCGTCTTTGTCGCAGTCCTCTTTCTTGTCGCAATTCTCGCAATTTTCATCACAAGTCTTTTGTTCGATTGCAACCGCCTGATTGTCTTCGTTGGGGAAGATCGTTTGTGCAGCGCCCTCTTCTTCGATGACGTTTTCGCTTGCTTCGCGTGCAATTTCATCGATGAGTTCTTCACTGCTTTGTTCTGCTTTTGCGTGCTTTCTCGCTTCGATTTCGGCTTTTGCTTCTTGTTGTTGTTTTTCGTTGAACTTGTAGAAGAAGAGCGGAATAACCGTCAGGAAGAAGCTGATTGCCGCAATACCTACAAGCATAAACCACATTGTGTCTTTGCCTTCCGGAGTGACGGAGCTTGCGTCGTTTGCCGCAACGCCTGCCATGTAGTAAGCAAGAACGCCGACGAATGCGCCGACCGCCATACCGATCTTGTTGATGAGGGTTTGCATTGCAAAGCAGATGCCTTCCGCTCTCTCACCGGTTTTGAGTTCGAGATACTCGACGGTGTCGCCGATCATAGCGTAAGTGACGATGTTGCCAAAGCCCGACGGAATACCTGCGATAACGAGTGCGATAAGCAACACGACCGTCGTTGCGGTGCTTGTGTATGCGCCTCTGTCGCAAGCGATACCCACGATAAACGCGATGAGCATCGCAACGCCTCCGACGATATGCGACCAGATGTAAGTGTTTCTCTTGCCGAACTTTTTGGTGCACCAAGGCACGAGCAAGGACGCAATAAGTCCGCCCGGCACGATTGCCATGGTAAAGAGCGAATACATGGATTCCTTATCCATAATGTATTTTGCAAAATACAAACCGCCGGTGTAGGTGAACAGCATTCTCGCCGCGCCGCCGATACCCGACAAAACGATGAGCATCAAAGGCTTGTTTTTGAACAAAAGTTTGAGATTGTGTCCGAGCGAAGGCGGATTTTCGGTGGAGATGTTTCTTTCCGTCGTATTCTTAAATCCGAGGAAGAAAAGCGGAACTGCGATCACACAGCAAACAATCGCAATTACGAAATAGATCCATTTGAGCATTTCGCCTTTTGCCACGGGATCCAGACCTTTGGTCATATTGTCAGTGATGATAGGAGTGATGACGGTGACGATACCTGCGCCTGCCGTGCAGAACAAACGCGCGATTGTGAGCAAATTGCCTCTGCGATAGGTGTCGTTGCTCATTGCGGTGGAAAGTCCCCAATAAGGAACGTCGGCAACCGTATATATCATGCCCCAAACGACGTACATAACAGAGATTGCGGCAAAACCGCCGTCGCTTTGGGGATACCACGGCAAGAAACAGATTGCCGTCATGATTGCAATCGGGAACGCCATCCACTTCATATACGGACGGCATTTGCCCCACTTCGTACGAGTGCGGTCAACGATAGAACCCATGATAGGATCGTTGAGAGCGTCGAAAATACGCGCGCCGAGCATAAGGAATGCGACGGCAAGTGCGTTGAATCCGATTGCGTCCGTCATAAAGACGGTCAAATACGAACCGATGATCGTGCAAATGAGGTTTTGTCCGAAACCGCAAAGAGAATAACTGAAACCTTCCTTTGGTTGCATCTCGCCGTCACCGGGAGTGGAACCGAAAAGTTTGTGAGTAAGCGCGTTGATTTTCTCTTTTGCGCTCACCTTTTGAGTTGCTTGAGAATTTTCACTCATAATTTCACCCTGTAGCGATAAATTTTGTTAAAAAAACAATACTACTTGCATTAGTATAACAGCAAGTTTTGCAACAATCAACCCATAAAACCAACAAAATGCCATTTTAATTAATACTTTTTTAATGTTTCGAGCAAAGAACACCCTAAAAATTAAAAAATAGCCGTTGCGGTATATGCCGTTTCGATATATAATATTTGCGGAGGAAAAATTTTATGTGTATTTTTGATTTTCTAGATATATTGTTTGGAAAAGACGCGAAAAAGGACAAACAAAACGCAATTCCTTTCACCGACGGCGAGGAAGAGTGCGACAATTGCGGCGACTATATCGAAGATTGCGAGTGCGATTGCGACGACAAGGAATGCGACTGACAATCGCGAATGTTGCGCACTTTTGCAAAAAAAGCATGGCAACGGGTTATTCTTGCCGTTTTTAAGTTAAAACGGAATTGCGATTATTTCGCCTTTTAAGATAATTTAAAATACAAAATAAGCGCGCATAAAGCGCGCAAATTTGTCGATTGATTGCGTTATTTCTTTTCGGCGTTCTTTGCTTCTCTTACGGCTTTTGCGAGTTGTCCTGCGCAAGAAGTATCTTTGTATCCGCATTTGACGTCTTTGAGTTTGCTCTCGATTTCATCGACAGTCATACCTTCAACCAAAATGGGAATTGCCGTCAGATTGCCGGGGCATCCGCCCACAAAGTGTACGTTTGTGATGATGTCGCCGTCGATGTCGAAAGATATTTCTCTTGAACAAGTGCCCTTCGTTTTGTAAGTGTAATGCATAGTTTCACCTCGTTTTATCGGTTTTATTTTATATCCATTTTCAAATCAGGTCAATAAATTTTTGCCGTACAACTTATTTTCGTTGCAGTTTTAAAATATTTTCGAAAAAGCAACGGATAGTTGCAAAATCGCAACCAACCGAAAACTTGACAAATCGACGATGACGATTATAGAATAAAAATAAATAAAATAAAAATAAATTTAAGATTCAATATCGTAAAGACGACGAACTACCGCATAAAATGCGACGTAAATTCTTCGCGACGTTGAAAATCCAAAAAGGAGACGGAATATGTTTGAAAAACTTGATCAAATCAAACCCGCGCTCAAAGATCTTGTGAAAGAACTCCGCAAGAAGTACGCTTATGCTTCCGTGCTTGCCGTCGAGGACGACAACCGCGGTTGGAGAATAAGCCGCACGGGCAAGAGAATAAACAGCCAAGGTTTCGGCGGCGGATCGGGCTACGTCGTGCGTGTATTCGACAATATCGGTTGTGCGGAATATTCATTCAACGAGTTTTCCGAGGAAAAAATACCTCAAATCGTCAAAACAATCGAAGAGCGCATTGCGCAAGAGGCAAAGTGCATTCCGCAAGGGATAGAGCCTCTTCACACCCCCATTCCGAGCGATAAACCCGCAACACTCAAAAAGGTGAGCGCATTCGAGGTTCATCCGAAGGAACTCGGAGATGAAAAAATCCTTGCAAGGCTTGACGAAATACGCAACAAGGCGTTGACGGTTGACGGTGTTCTGGACGCAATCGCAACCATTTCGTACAGAGCGTTCAGAAAGATTTTCATCTCCGAAAATCGCGACCTCGATCAAACGATTATGTGGACAAACGGCGCAATCATGGCTATGGCAGCAAGAGGCGAGGAAGTCAAGGACGCATACAAAGGCTTCTCCACCCTCGGCGGTGCGGAACTTTTGAACAGAATGGACGATTACGCAATCAAAGTTGCGTCCGAGGCAGTCGAACTTTTGAAGAGCGAACCTATGATTCCCGGCGAATACGATTGCATTTGCGATCCCGACACAACGGGCATGATAGTGCACGAAGCGTTCGGTCACGGCGTGGAAATGGATATGTTTGTCAAAGACAGAGCCCTTGCTTCGAGTTTTATCGACCAAAGAGTCGCAAGCGACCTCGTCACAATGCACGACGGCAACGCGGTTGACGATACGGCAACTTGCTGGTTTGACGACGAAGGCACCCTCACGGGTGACACGGTCGTCATCTCGAACGGCATTTTGAAACGCGGCATGTGCGACGCACTCTCTGCGGCAAGACTCGGCGTAGAGCCCACCGGCAACGGCAGACGCGAAAGCTACGAGCGCAAAGTTTACACGCGTATGACAAACACCTATTTCGAAGGCGCAAAGGAAGGCGTAACTCCCGAAGATATGATTGCGTCCGTCAAATACGGTTTCTTGCTCGAATCTCCCTCCAGCGGTATGGAAGACCCGAAAAACTGGGGTATTCAATGCATGGTTACGCGCGCAAGAGAAATCAAAGACGGCAAACTCACGGGCAAAGTGTTCTCCCCCATCGTGCTCACGGGCTATGTTCCCGACCTTCTCAAATCGGTGAGCATGATGAGTTCCTCCCTCGTAACTTGCGGCAGCGGTTTCTGCGGAAAAGGTTACAAAGAGTGGGTTAAAGTGTCCGACGGCGGCCCGTATATGAAGGCTCGCATCAGACTTGGCTGAGAGGTGATACTATGTTGGAAAAAATCAAAAAAGCATTGTCCGAGCTCAATATCGAGCGTTGGAGAATAAACGAAGTCAAAGAAGAATCGGCGGAATTGTTTTTCGTCAAGCACGCTCTTGACACAAGACGTATCAAGGACACGCACAAATGCACCGTAACCGTGTACAGACAAGGCGAAAAGGACAAAAAGAAGCTCGTGGGCAATATGAGTGCGCAAGTCATTTCCTCGATGTCTTACGATGAAATAAAGAGCGCGATCGAAAGCGCGTATTATGCGGCGCAATTTGCAATGAATCCCTATTTCGACGCTCCCGAAAAAGTCACGTCGGACACAATAGTAAAACAGGGCGAACTTGCGAGTGCGCCTCTTGCCGAAAGCGCAGGCAAAATGGCGGCGGCAGTGTTTAAGGCAGACGCGAACGAGCACGCCTACGTCAACTCGACGGAAGTGTTTTGCCATAGAACTTACACTCGTATTTTGTCGTCGGAAGGCACTGACGTATCCTTCACCGACGCCGTTTGCAAAGGCGACTACGTCGTGCAATGCAAATCTCCCGAGGACGTCGAGCTTATCAATCAATTCGAATACGACGACGTATGCGCCGACGCTCTTACGCAAGGCGTGAAAGAATACCTTGACTTCGTGTATGACAGAGCGTGCGCGCAAAGAGTGCTCAAAAGCGGCAAATACAACGTAATTTTGAGCGGTCAAAACCTTGCGGAAGTGCTTTCATACTACAATGAAAAATCGGCGGCGGATATGATTTATCCCGGTTATTCCACCTGGAAAATCGGCGACGGCGTGCAAGGCGACGTAATAGGCGACGCGCTCGGACTCTCCCTTGTCGCAACAAGACCTTTCAGCGGCGACGGCATAAAAATGCAAGACCTTAAAGTTGTCGGCGACGGCAAACTTGCCGCAATGCACGGCAGCACTCCCTTCTGCCGCTACCTCGGCATAAAACCCACCGGCGCGTATGAAAAAGTGAGATGCGAAAACAAAGGCAGCGTGTCCTTTGCGGATATGAAAAAGAAACCTTGCCTTTGGGCGGTTGCGTTCTCGGATTTCCAAATGGATTCATTCTCGGGACACTTCGGCGGCGAAATCCGTCTTGCCTACCTCATCGACGGCGACAAAGTCACTCCCGTAACGGGCGGCTCGATAAACGGAAGTCTAATCGAGGCGCAACAAAATATGCGCTTTTCCAAGGAGAGATTTGTATCGGCACACTATGAAGGACCTTACGCCGTCGAGTTTGGCAACATCTCCGTTGCGGGCACTGCCGAATAAATCGTAAAATAACAATTATCAAACAAAAATTAAGGATTTGGACCTCGCCGAAATATGCGAGGTCTTTTCATATAAAAACGCCGCTCAAAAAAATTTGTTTTCATCTTGAAAAAATACTGCAAAATATTTGACATTGTATCTGCAAATATATATAATCGATTTTGATAAATAAGTTTAGTTTTGCTAAACTTTTTGTTAAAAAATGCAAAACCTATTAAACACGCGGTCGATTTTGCCTAAACCGACGCAAAAGTTTAGTCAGTCTAAACGAAAAGTACGATGTGTGTACTGTTTTTGCATTTAAGGAGTTTGTATGGAACTTGGCACGAAAATCAAGAGGTTGCGCCTTCAAAACAACCTCACGCAAGAGGAACTTGCCGACAGATGCGAATTGACCAAAGGTTATATCTCGCAACTGGAAAATGAGCTGACTTCACCGTCCATAACGACGCTAGAAGATATACTCAATGCACTTGGCACTACGTTTGCGGACTTTTTCAAGGACGAAAAGGAAGAAAAGGTGGTGTTCACCGAAGCGGAGTTTATCGAAAAAGTGGCGGACACGCACAAAATCGAATGGCTTGTGCCAAACGCGCAAAAGAACGAGATGGAACCCATCCGCGTGACCGTCGAACCGCATACGACTCTCGAAGAGGATGTACCGCACGAGGGCGAGGAATTCGGATACGTGATTTCGGGCAGAGTGTGGTTGCACATAGGGCAAGCGGCGTACTGTGTGAAAAAGGGCGAAGTGTTTTACTTCACGTCGGACAAACCGCACCGCCTTGAAAACCGCACCAATGAAAAAGCCGTGGTGCTTTGGGTTGCTTCACCGCCCACGTTCTGATAAATAAACCGCAACTGCGCCGACGGCGCAATATCACCGTTGCGTAAGCAACGATATCATCCGAACAACGTGAGGATATCACCTGCGCATCGCGCAGATATCATGCGGCAATGCCGCACAACCGAGGAAACACATATGACAAACAAGACACCTGTTGACAACATCATCGAACTTCGCAACGTCTACAAAGAGTACGACGGCAAGCAAGTGGTCAAAAACGCCAGCCTCACGATAAAGCGCGGCGAATTCGTCACCCTGCTCGGTCCGAGCGGTTGCGGCAAGACCACCACTCTTCGCATGATTGCGGGCTTTGAAATGCCCACAAGCGGAAAAATCATTTTCAACGGCAAAGACATCACGGACACTCCTCCGCACCTTCGCCCCGTCAACACCGTATTTCAAAAATACGCGCTCTTCCCTCATCTCAACGTTTTCAACAACATTGCGTTCGGTCTGAAACTCAAAGTCATACCCAACGGCACGAAAACCAACAAGAAAGGCGAAACCGTCCAACTTTTCAGAAAGTACACGAAAGCGGAAATCAAAGAAAAAGTCAACAACGCTCTCAAAATGGTTGACCTCGAAGACTACGGCCACAGAAACGTGTCCTCTTTGAGCGGCGGACAACAACAACGCGTTGCAATCGCACGCGCTTTGGTCAACGAACCCGAAGTTTTGCTTCTCGACGAGCCTCTCGGCGCACTCGACCTCAAAATGCGCAAAGATATGCAACTCGAACTTATGGATATGCACAAACGCCTCGGCATAACTTTCATTTACGTCACGCACGACCAGGAAGAAGCTCTCACGATGTCCGACAAAATCGTCGTCATGCGCCTTGGTGAAATTCAACAAATCGCATCTCCCGAAAAGGTGTACGACGAGCCGGCAAACGCATTCGTGGCAGACTTCATCGGTGAAAGCACCATTCTTTCGGGCACTATGCTTGAAGATTGCAAAGTCGAATTTTGCGACACCGTTTTCGAGTGCGTGGACAAGGGCTTCAAACACAACGAGCCCATCGACGTCATCATTCGTCCCGAGGACGTCAAGATCAAAAAGGTTGACGACAAACGCACCATTCTCACCGCAGAAGTCATATCGTCGGTATTCAAGGGCGACCACTATCAAATCACCCTTCTTGCCAACGGCAACGAAATCGTCGCGCACGATACCGACACTTACGAGGTCGGCGAAACGGTGGGCATATACATCAAGCCGTTCGACCTTCACATCATGCACAAAACGCGCATCATCAACGAAATCGACACCGTTATCACCGGCGAAAACCTCGTTAAAATTTGCGGAACGGACTTCGAATGCAAGACCGACCTTGAAATTGACACTCCCGTCAAAGTTTTAGTCGACTTCGACGACGTTGAAATCACCGACGACGAAGAGGACGGACAAATCGGCGCAACAGTGCTTTCCTCAATCTACAAGGGCAGCTACTATCAAGCCATTCTCTCCACCGACGACCACTATATTTTCTTTGCCGACACCGACGACGATTGGCTCAAAGGCGACCGCGTAGGCATCAAGATCGCACCGGAAAAAATCATAATCGAAAAGCGCAGCGAAGAAGAAACCTCCGTCGAAAGCGTCGTCAAGGACGAAACTCTCACAAAAGAGGAACAAGAAGCAATCGAGCAAGCGCGCCTTGTCGAACCCGAAAAATTCGACGCGGTCGAAGAACGCATCATCGAGGCGGAACAACAAGAACAATCGCAAACCGAAACCGACGATTCTCAAAAGGAGGATATAGAGTGAAAAACACCTCTCGCAAAAAATTCAGATTGACGAAAAAGGTGTTCTCCGTTCCCTACATCCTTTTTCTTCTGCTGTTCGTCGTAGTGCCGTTGGTTCTTATCCTCGTCAACGCGTTTTTGGACAGCGACAACAATCTGACTCTTGAAAACTTCAAGATTTTCTTCACGTCGAAATCGAGCCTTATCGTGCTCGGCAACTCGCTTTTGGTGGGCGTCATCACCACGATACTGTGCCTTGTGATAGGCTATCCCGTGGCGTATTTCCTTTCAAAAATGCCTAGCGGGCGCATTTTGGTGCTGTTGTACGTCATTCCTATGGGCGTCAACTTCCTCATCCGTACGCTTGCGACAAAGGCGATCTTCATCGCACTGGGAGTGGAACTAGGCATGGGAACGGTGCTTTTCGGCATGGTGTACAACTATCTGCCCTTTATGATACTGCCCTTGCACACCACCATTTCGAGCATTGACAAGAGCTATATCGAAGCGGCGCAAGACCTGGGCGCAGACAAAGCGACGGTGTTTTTGAAAACCACGCTCCCCCTCTCCATGAGCGGAATATTCAGCGGAATCACGATGGTGTTTATCCCCACCATTTCCACGTATGCGATTTCGCAATTGCTCTCAAACGGCAAGATATTCCTCTTCGGCGATTCCATACAATTGAGTTTCGAACAAGGCATGTACGGCGTAGGTTCGATAATGAGCCTTGTCATGCTGGTGTTCGTTCTCATCTCCAACTTCGTCATGAACAAGTTTAACCGCAACAGCAACGCTGTAAGGAGGTCGTTATGGTAAAACAAAAAATAATCGGCTTTTTCGAAAAGTTTTATCTTTTGATAATCCTTGCAATTTTGTATGCGCCGATAATCTTGCTCATCGTGTATTCTTTCTCGAACAGCTCGAATTTCAACTTTGACAACGGATTCAGTTTCGAGGCGTACATTTCAATCTTCAAGTCGGACAAATCCCCCGATCTTTGGAGCGCGATTGCCAACACGTTTATCATCGCAAGCATATCTTCGGTCGTCGCAACGATTATGGGCACGTTTGCATCGATAGGCATCTTCAACCTCGGCAAGAGAGCAAGACGCATTGTGGAAAACGTCAACCAATTCCCCATCATCAACAGCGAAATCGTTATGGCGGTTTCAATGATGGTGTTCTTCATCACGTTCGCTTTCCCCGAAGGTTACTTGCGCCTTATCATCGCACACATAGCGTTTTGCACTCCCTACGTCGTGCTCAGCGTACTTCCCAAGCTCGAATCCATGGATCCGAACATCTACGAAGCGGCTCTCGACCTCGGAGCAAACCCCTTCAAAGCGTTGGTGAAAGTCATGATCCCCATCATCACGCCCGGCATCGTAAGCGGCTTTGTTATGGCGTTTATCATGTCTATGGACGACTTTATCATCACTCAAATCAACAAGGGCGCGGCGACGGGCATCAACACGTTGTCAACTTACATTTATTCGGATGCGCGCGTACAAGGTCTCGAACCCTTCTGGTACGCGATATTCTCCATCATATTCGTCATCGTTCTTGCGGCGGTACTTTCAATCAACCTCGTCAAGATCTCGCACGAAAAGAAAAAGGCTAAGGAGGCAAACGCATGAAAAAACGCATTGCAACGCTTATCGTTTTATCCCTCGTTTTGAGCGCGATTTTGCTTCCCACCCTCACCGCCTGCAACAACGGCACGAAGGGTGAAAGCGGCGGCGACAAACTTGTGATATACAACTGGGAAGATTATATCGACACGGAAATCGACGAAGAAACGGGCAAAACCTTGCTTGACGAATTTGCCGACTACTACAAAGAAAAAACGGGACGCGCGCTGTCGATAACCTACACTACGTTCGACACAAACGAAACGATGATGACCAAGGTGCTCAAAGGCGACGCCAAAGTCGATTTGATTTGTCCGAGCGAATATGCCATCGAAAAACTGCTCACTGCCGGTTGTCTTCTCAACCACAACGACATAAAAGCCGATATTCAAGGCGATTTGACCAAATACGGCATTTCACTTGACAATATGAGCAGTTTAAGAGCGGGTTGCGGCAACATCGATTCCGAAGTCATGAAAAAAATATCGAGCATGTTCAACGACGTCAAGTCACAAGACGGCGTATCTCACGACATGACCGAATACATGGTTCCGTATATGTACGGCACGCTGGGAATCCTTTACAACACATCGGTCGTAAGTCTTGAAGAGCTTGAACAATACGGCTGGGGCGTGCTTTGGAACGTGCAAAAGAACGAGAAGCTGGAAAATAAAATTCTCATGAAAGACAGCGTTCGCGACACGTATGCGGCGGCTATCTTCTACATGTACGAATACGGTCTGCTCCCCGAAAAATATAAGGACTACACCGTGCAAGAGCTTATCAACTGCACCGACGACGAGATGGTTGCGGCGGCAGAAAAGGTGCTCACCGACCAGCGCGAACACATCTCGGGATACGAAGTCGATTTCGGCAAGGACGATATGATAAACGAAATCGTTTACGCGGACTTTGCGTGGAGCGGCGACGCGCTTTGGGCAATCGAAGAAGGCGGCTACGACGAGGAGACCGACACCTATCAACTCGGCTATTTCGTCCCCGAAGTTGCAAGCAACATCTGGTACGACGGTTGGTGCATTCCCACTTCCGTCAACAACAAACTTGCCGCAATGATGTTTATCGACTACATTTGCAATCCCATGAGCTCGGTGCGCAACTCGGTGGCAATCGGCTACACGTCGGCAACGAACAAAGAGTTGCTTCAAGCGGACGAGGACGTGCTTGCGTATCTCGAAGATTGCGAATACGACGTTGAAGAATACTTTGCAGACGAAGGTCGCTACCCGATCATCAACGAAACTCTGGGCGTTATGCGCGATTTCGGCAAGCGCAACGACGTGGTCGTCAATATGTGGCAACGCGCGAAATCGGGCGACAGCGTAGATGTAAACCTTTGGTACGTTCTCGTTGCGGTCGTGGGCGCGATTGCGATTTGCGTGGGTGTGTACTTCCTCGTTCAAGCGATAAAACTCCGTCCTCGCAAAATGAAAAAACAATAAAACTTGCCGTATTTGACGGATAAGAAACAGCCAATATTCCCCGAAAATCTTGACATCGAGTTTTTTGGGGAATATTCTATTAATAACAAAGAGAGAGAATCGCATAAAATGAAATTTATCCGCAAACTTTTTATAAAAGACTATCAGGACACTCAAAACCCGAAAGTGCGCTTCCGCTACGGACTTGTCGCAGGCATATTCGGCATAATATCAAACGCCTTGCTTTGCGTGTTCAAGCTCATAGTGGGCGTTGTGGGCAACAGCATCACGATAATCGCAGACGCAATCAACAACTTGTCGGACGCCGGCAGCAGCGTGGTTACGCTCGTAGGCTTCAAACTTTCGGCAACTCCGCCCGACAACGACCACCCCTTCGGACACGCAAGGTATGAATACATCACTTCCCTACTCGTGTCCGTAACGGTGCTTTTTATCGGCATACTGCTTTTGAAATCGTCAATCGAAAAGTGCATAACCCCCGAAGAAGTGAGCGTGAGCGTTTACACCTACGTCGTTTTGGGCGTGGCAATCGCGATGAAGCTCGTGCAGATGCTCATATATCTCGACTTTTCGAAAGCTATAAACAGCGGCGCGCTCAAAGCGTCGGCGGCAGACAGCAGAAACGACGTTTTGGCAACGGTTGCCGTTTTGATTTCGACGATAGTCATCGACGTTGCGGGCGACAAAATCAGCCCGAAAGTGAGCGTTGACGGCATCATGGGTATCGCCGTGTCGGCATTTATCATTGTGTCGAGCCTACTTCTCATCAAAGAAGCGATGTCCCCCATCCTCGGCGAAAAACCGCCGAAAGAACTCGTTGACAAAATCACCGCAAAGATTTTGTCCTACGACGGCGTTATCGGCGTGCACGATTTGGTCGTACACAGCTACGGCGAAAATCACTGCTTCGTGGTTGCGCACGTCGAAGTACCTGCCGACGTCGATATAACCAAAAGCCACGACGTCATCGACAACATCGAGCACGATTTTTGGAACGAAATGCACGTGCGCATCACCATACATATGGACCCCGTTGACACCAAAAACAAGCAACTTGCCGTGCTTAAACTCCGCGCGCAAAACGCAATCGCCAACCTCGACGAAAATTTGTCTTTGCACGATTTTCGCCTTGTCAGCGGTCAGACGCATACCAATATGCTTTTCGACGTCGTAATCCCCTACGGCAGCAAAATAACCCTCGACGACGTGAAAGACGCACTGGAAAAAGAATTCGGCAACGATCCCGTCAAATACTTTTTCGTCATCGATATGGACAGAAAGATGTCATGACGCTTGCGTCACGGCGTCAAAAATGCTAATATAAGAAAAACGACAACGCGCTTTGCAATCCGAAAATCGCAAATACAAGGAAACAAGTATGATCACAAGTTCTCAACGCGCAAAACTTCGCAGTATGGCGCAAACCATAAACCCGATCTTCCAAATCGGCAAAAACGGCGTGGGCGACAATCAAGTCAAGGACATCTGCCTTGCGCTCGAATTGCACGAGCTCGTCAAAATCTCCGTCTTGCGCAACGCCGAAGCCAACACCAAAGACGTCTTGGATGAAGTCTGCCAAAAGACCGGCGCAGAGCCTGTCACGGCAATCGGCAACAAAATCGTCATCTACAAGCGCAGCACCCGCGACGACGTCGAACACATCGCGATTTAATTATATGGATTATTTGAAATATAATCTCACTCCCCTGGACGAAGTCAAAGGAGAAGAGCCGAAAACCGAATCCGAAAAAGCGGCGCGTGAGGAACTCAAACGCCACCGTCAAGAAACTCAAAGATACAAACAAAAGTACTTTGAGTACTATGATGATGTAAAAATCAATCACCGCGAGGACTGGTGATTATTTACCGCACAAACGAAAACTATTATGTCACACAAAAACGCACCCCGTCGGGTGCGTTTTTGTTTTATGAAAGCGGATTGCAAATCAGCGGTGGTTTTGTTCGACGGACATGTAACGTTTGAGATAGGCGAAAAAGTCTTTTTGCAAATCGGTGGATTGCTTGAAAGCAATCAGAATGATTTTTCTGAAACACTTTTTGTCAAAGGGAATCAGCGAGATTCTGTTTTGGTCGATCTTGCCCCACGAGAATATCGGACAAAACGCAACGCCTAAGTCCGCACTGACAAGGTCGAAGATCACGGTTTGGCTGTCGCACTCGAAAATTACGTTCGGCGCAAAACCGGATTTAAGACAGTACTCTTCGCATATACGGAAAAACGGTTTGCTCTTGTCTGTTATCAAAAAAACGTCCCCTTTCAAATCGGACAATCTGACTTTGGGTGGCATGGTTTTTGCTCTATCCTTGGACACGGCAAGCAAAATTTCCTCGTCAACGATAAATCTTTCTTCTGCCTGCCCACCGGTATCCGTGCTTGTGGTTATCAAAAAGTCGCAGTCCCTCATATCGTCGTTGCGGATAAAATCGAGGTTTACGTCTGGGTGCGTTTTTTTGTATGCGATGATTGCAGGCATAAACCAAATTGTTGCCGCCGATACTTTGATTTTGATGGTTTTGTCCCGTTCCGCTTTCTTTTGTTGCAACACAATCGGGAGTTCATCGATTGTTTTGAGTATTTTAAGTGCCTCTTCTTGCAAAATCTTCCCTTCGGGCGTCAACGTTATGTTTCTGCCGTTTTTTTCAAAAAGCGACGTTCCTACTTCGGATTCGAGCCTTTTTATTATCTGCGAAAGCGCGGGCTGCGCAATATGAATCTCCTCTGCGGCCTTTGTTACGTGCTGATACCTTGCCGCAACGAGAAAATATCTGAGTTGTTGAATCTCCATGAAACGATAACCTCAATGTTATTGATTTGTTTTAATTATATATTTGACATTATTATTTGTCAAACATACAATATATGCGCAATAAATATTTCGGGCGTATTATGGAAAAGGATTTAACCGTCGGCAAACCAATGAGCGTAATTTGGAAGTTTTGTCTTCCGCTTTTCGGAAGTATCATCTTCCAGCAACTGTACAACCTTGCGGACAGCTTCGTCGCAGGCAAATTTATCGGCGACAACGCTCTTGCCGCAGTGGGAAACAGCTATGAGATAACGCTCATTTTTATTGCGTTTGCGTTTGGATGCAACATAGGTTGCTCGGTTATTGTTTCGAGATTTTTCGGTGCAAAAAAGTATCACGACATGAAAACAGCCGTATTCACCACCTGGATTGCAGGCGCGGTGCTGTGCGCAATCCTTATGATTTTGGGGCTGACGCTGAGCGAAACTCTTTTGGGACTTATTCGCACGCCGAGCGAAATCATGGCAGACTCCAAACTCTATCTGGATATTTACGTATGGGGTTTGCCGTTTGTATTTTTCTATAATATCGCAACGGGCATTTTCTCTGCAATGGGCGACAGCCGCACACCGTTTATCTTCCTTGCTTGCTCCTCGCTTGCCAACATCGGCATAGATATTCTGTTTGTGGCGACCTTCAAAATGGGCGTTGCCGGCGTTGCGTGGGCAACTTTCCTGTGTCAAGGCGTAAGCTGTATTTTGGCGGTTATATTTGTGCTGTTGCAACTCAAAAAAATCATAACCGAAGGCAAAATCAAAGTTTTTTCATGGCGAATACTACGCGACACCGCCGTCATTGCAGTTCCGAGCATCTTTCAACAAAGTTTCATCTCCGTTGGCAACATAATCATTCAAAGCATGGTCAACTCGTTCGGCACGGCTGTTATGGCAGGCTACTCTGCAAGCATAAAACTCAACAATCTCGTAATAACGTCCTTCACCACTCTCGGCAACGGCATTTCAAACTACACGAGCCAAAACCTCGGTGCAAACAAGCCCGAACGCATTCGCCCCGGTTTCACGTCAGGACTGATATTCGTGTGGATACTCTGCGTGCCTATCGTGCTGCTATACATGCTTGCAGGCAAACCTTTGCTTCTCATCTTCCTCGAAGACGGCGGAAGCGACGCCATGGCAACGGGATTGCAGTTTTTGCACATCGTATCACCGTTCTATTTTATGGTTGCAATCAAAATTATTGCCGACGGCGTACTTCGCGGCGGTGGGAAAATGGGCAGATTTATGATTACGACGTTCACCGATCTGATATTGCGCGTCGTAATATCGGCATTTCTCTACAAACCGCTCGGCCCGGTCGGCATATGGTGGTCGTGGCCTATCGGTTGGGCAATCGGCACAATACTTTCCGCAACGTTCTTCTTCACTATAAAATGGCGCAAACATCTTCCCGAAGAAGTCTATGTGCGCGAACCGAATCTTCCTCCCGCGCTCGTTGATGCGGATCAACAACACGCGACACAAACGCTCAAAGCGGAAGATGTTGTCACCGACAATGCGCTTGCCGTCGCCGAGACCGACTCAGAAAACGTCAACGAATAACATAATATTCGCTATGCGCATTATGCGCAAAACAAAATCCGCCAACGACCCACGCTGTTGACGGATTTTGTATTTTATCCTTTACAAACGGTACTGTAAACTGCTCTTTGTTACAACAGGATGCAAATCACTCCGCCCTTGCCTTCGTTGACGATACGTCCCAAAGTCTTGCGTAGCTTTTGTTCCGCGTCCGTGGGAACGGTTTGCAACTTGTTGTTGATTCCGTCCGCAACCAGCGTTGAGAGCGACCTTCCGAAAATGTTTGTGTTCATGATTGCTTGCTTGTCGTTTTCAAAGTCTTGCAGCATGCCTTCAACCATATCTTTGCTTTGTTGTTCGCTGCCGATGATGGGGCTTACTTCGGTTTCGACGTCCACTTTCATAATGTGAAGGGAGGGTGCTTTTGCCGAGAGTTTCACTCCGTACTGTTGACCTTGACGCAAGATTTCGGGCTGATTGAGTTCGATTTCGTCCATAGTCGGCGCAACGATTCCGTAACCGAGAGTTTCGACCTGCTCCAGAGCGGATTGAATTTTACCGATTTTTTCTCTGTCTTTGCAAAGAATTTTAAGCTCTTTGAGCAAGTCGAAATCGTCTTTGACGTCTATGCCGCATTGCTCGCTCGCGACCTTAAAGAACACGTCATCGCCCGTGGACATCTTCACGTGCACCCTGCCCTTGCCTGCGTCGAGACTGATTGACGAGGGTTGTTTCCAAAACGTAGCGTTTTCAAAATACGAATCGATTTTGTCGTAGTCGCGCATTTTATCCACGTCGTTTGCCATATCTTTTACGCACTCGATAATTTCTCTCACCACGTCGCAATCGATGGGCAATGCCTGCACCCAGCGCGGCAAATCGAAATCGATCGTCTTGACGGAAAATTCAAGCAAAACGGATTCCAAAATCTCGCTGATGTCATCCTCGTCCATAGCAAGCGCATTTTTTACGACGACGGGTGCGTAGTACTTCTTTTCAAGCTCTTCTTTGAGATTTTGCGCGCTTTCCGCATTGACGTTTGCAACGTTAAGCACGATTACGAACGGTTTTTTGCACTCTTTAAGCTCGGATATAACCCTCTCTTCCGCCTCGACGTAGTCCTCGCGTTTTATCGAGCCGAAACTACCGTCGGTGGTGACTGCAAGCGCAATGGTGCTATGCTCTTTGATGACCTTTTGCGTGCCGATTTCCGCCGCTTTCGAAAAAGGCATATCCTCGTTTGACCATGGCGTAGAAACCATACGTTCTTTGCCGTCCTCTTGTGCGCCCAGCGCGCCGTCAACGAGATAGCCGACGCAATCTATAAGTCGCATATTGACGGTGATATTTTCGCCCACTGACACTCTCACCGCCTCGTTTGGCACAAATCTCGGTTGCGTCGTCATGATTGTCTTGCCGTCCGCCGATTGCGGTATTTCATCGACAGCGCGCGAGCGTTCGTCGGGATTTGCGATGCCGTCGATTACAAATTGCTGCATCACCTGCTTGATAAGCGTAGATTTGCCCGTGCGCACGGGACCGACGACGCCGACGTAAATATCACCGCCGGTGCGCGAGGCAATATCACGATAAAGGTCAAATTTATCCATAAACTCCTCCGATCTGGTTTGCTAAACTCTATGCCGCACCACCGCTCGATATTCATCAAAAATAAAAAATGCGATTTTGAAAGGTAAAACGACGAAATATAAAAAAGCCCGTCCGCGCTTGTTGCGGGACAGGCCTTTTTATTACTTTTTAAATTACTTAACGATTGACGGATTCCAATGAGAATCGGGCTCGAATCCCATAATCTTCACTGCCGTTGCCGCAACGTCGGAAAGTCCGAACGCTCCGTCTGCGATTTGGCAATCGTAGTTGTAAACGATGAAAGGCACAGGGTTGAGCGAGTGCGCCGTACGCACGGAAATAACGCCTTTCTTGTTCTTTTCAAGCATCTCGTCGGCATTGCCGTGATCTGCCGTTACGATGAGTGCGTAATCGTGCTTTTTGACGATCGGAAGCAGTCTTGCAAGAGCAAGATCGACCGCTTCGACGCCTATTCTCGTTGCGTCGAGATTGCCCGTATGGCCGACCATATCGCCGTTTGGATAATTGCAACGGATAAAGCCGTATTGCTCGGATTCGATTGCCTCGACAACTTTGTCGGTGACTTCGGCGGATTTCATCCACGGACGTTGATCGAAAGACACTTTGTCCGAGGGTACTTCTTCCCACACTTCGAGGTCGTCGGAGAATTTCTCGGAGCGGTTACCGTTCCAGAAATACGTCACGTGACCGTACTTTTGAGTTTCGGAAACGGCATAGGATTTCACGCCGCGATTGACGAGGAACTCGCTGAGTGTGTACTTGATTTGCGGTGGCTCGACAAGGAATCTCGCGGGCAAATGCAAGTCGCCGTCGTATTGGAGCATGCCTGCGTAAAGCACTTTGGGCATATTGCCTCTGTCGAAGCCCGAGAAGTCCGCATTGTCAAACGCCATAGAGATTTCGATTGCACGGTCGCCGCGGAAGTTGAACAAAATCACGCTGTCACCATCATGCATTGCGCCGACGGGTTGTCCGTCCTTTTTGATGACGAACGCAGGCAAATCCTGGTCGATGACGCCGGGATTTTCGTTGCGATAGGTTTCGATTGCTTCCGTTGCGGACGCAAATCCTCTGCCCTCGCCGTAAACGTGGGTGTAGAAGCCGTTTTTGACCATATCCCAGTTTGCGAAATATCTGTCCATTGTGATGACCATACGTCCGCCGCCGCTTGCGATGCATGCGTGGAAGTTGTCGTCGTTAAGCTCTGCCATTGCGCTTTCGAGTTGGTCTACGTACGTAAGCGCGCTGGTTGCGGGAACGTCCCTGCCGTCAAGCAGTACGTGCGCAAACACTCTCTTTATTCCGGCGCGTTTTGCGCCTTTTATCAATGCAATCAAATGCCCGATGTTGCTGTGTACGTTGCCGTCCGAAAGCAATCCTATAAAGTGCATTGCGCTACCGTTTTTCACGCAGTTGTTTTTGAGCTCTTGCCATGCGGAAGAATTGAAAATGTCGCCACTTTCTATTGCTTCTTCAACAAGCTTTGCGCCTTGCGAATAGATTTGACCGCAACCGAGTGCGTTATGTCCCACTTCGCTGTTGCCCATATCGTCGTCGCTGGGAAGTCCCACCGCCGTGCCGTGTGCCTTGATATAGGTGTTGGGGCACTCTTTCAAAAGTGTGTCGAGAGTGGGTGTGTTTGCAAGAGTTACGGCATCGCCAAGCCCGGTTTTAGACTTGCCTACACCGTCCATTACAACCAAAACAAGTTTTTTCATATAGTTGTCCTTTTTGTTGTATGCTTAAAGATTTTATACGGTTAGATTGCCGATTTCATCACGAAAATCGGCAATCTTTACGCAGTTGCGATATTAGTAGTTGACGACTTGAGAGAAGTCGACCGCCTTCAAGGATGCGCCGCCGATAAGGCCGCCGTCGATTTCGGGCATAGCCATGAGTTCTTTGACGTTCTTGGGGTTCATGCTGCCGCCGTATTGAATGCGAACGCGGTTTTCTGCACACTTGGGGCAATAGAGTTCCGCCATGGTTCTGCGGATGATTGCGATGGTTTCGTTTGCGACTTCTGCGGTTGCGGTCTTACCCGTGCCGATTGCCCAAACGGGTTCGTATGCGATGACGATATTGTCAAGTTCGTCTTTGTCGATGCCGTCGAAAGCACCCTTGGTTTGACGCACAAGAACTTCTTCAACCTTGCCGCTTTCTCTCTCTTCGAGAGTTTCGCCTACGCAAATGATGGGTTTAAGACCTGCCGCAAGAGCCGCCTTTGCGCGAGCGTTGACGGTTTGATCGGTTTCGCCGAAGTATTGACGACGCTCGGAGTGACCGATGATGACGTATTCCACGCCGAGTTCGACAAGCATTTTTGCGGAGATTTCACCGGTGAATGCGCCTTTTTCCGCCCAGTGCACGTTTTCTGCACCGACTTTGATGTTTGTACCCTTGGTCATTTCAACTGCGGTTGCAAGATCGGTGTACGGCGTGCAGATGACGACGTCGCATTGCGCATCCTTAACAAGCGGAGCAAGATCGGTGATAAGAGCCTTTGTATCGGCGATGGTGTTGTTCATTTTCCAGTTGCCTGCGATGATTGGTTTTCTCATAATAACCTCTAAAGAGTAAAATTTATTGTATTTTTTGTTGTTTTACGCCTCTGGCGTAATTATTTGATTGTTTTGATTTTGCGCCCACACGGTTGATATGCTTGTATATGTGTTTTCTCATTTGAAAACGAAACATAACCGCCGTCCGCGAACTTGTTGAGCGGACTTTTGCCGCACCCCATTCATAGCTTACTTATAAGCGGTATGTGCTTTTTCAAAGACAGAACACGAGCCGCAAGGCGGCGAGCAAGCGAACGCCGAGCTTGACGGACAGTACAAGCGACTGCGCCGTGTTGTTGCGAAGCTGGCGCACAAAGCGCAGTGGCATAACAATGGGACGATACTTATCTATGCGAGTGCTGAGTGTGTCCCCACGCGGAGCGGACGCCGTGGGTTCCCTTTTAAGGGGGAACGGCGGTTGGGGAAACACGTGAGGAAGGGGGAAGTTAAATTTGAATGTATTCCCGTTCCCTGTGTCTCGGATGAAGAGCAAGGAAACAAAGATTTTTTGCCCGCCCAGCGTACTTTTTGTACGTGACGGGCGGAAAAATCTATGTTGACGCGGCTATTCGCCGATTAGTGCTTGTCGTTGAGGCATGCGATGCCGGGAAGAACCTTACCTTCAAGGAACTCCAAGGACGCGCCGCCACCCGTTGAGATATGAGTCATCTTGTCGGCATAACCGAGTTGTGCGACCGCCGCTGCGGAGTCGCCGCCACCAATGATTGTGGTTGCGTCGGTTTCTGCCATAGCTTTTGCGACGGCGTTTGTGCCGGCTGCAAGTTGCGGATTTTCAAAAACGCCCATAGGACCGTTCCAAACGACGGTCTTTGCGCTCTTGACTGCGGATGCAAAGAGTTCTTGCGTCTTGGGACCGATGTCAAGACCTTCTCTGTCGGCAGGTATATTGAAGCTGTCGCAATATTCGATGTCGACGTGTGCGTCGATGGGATCGGGGAAACCTGCGCAAGTTGCGGTATCGACGGGAAGATAAATGGTCTTGCCGAGGGATTTTGCCTTTTCGTGCATCTTGTTGCAGTATTCGATCTTTTCGTCGTCAACGAGAGAAAGACCTATGTTGCCGCCCTGAGCCTTGATAAATGTGTATGCCATACCACCGCCGATGATAAGCGTGTCGCATTTGTTGAGGAGATTGTCGATGACGTTGAGTTTGTCTGCCACCTTTGCGCCGCCGAGAATCGCAACGAAGGGACGGACGGGATTTTCAACTGCGTTTCCGAGGAATTTGAGTTCCTTTTCAATGAGGAAACCGCTGACTGCCACGGGTGCGAAACCGTATTGAACAATACCTGCGGTGGTTGCGTGAGCGCGGTGTGCGGTGCCGAATGCGTCGTTGACGTAGATGTCGCAGAAATCAGCGAGTTTTCTGCAAAGCTCTTCGCTGTTTTTCTCTTCGCCTGCGTCGAAACGAGTGTTTTCCAAAAGCACGATTTCGCCGTCTTTGAGGGCTTCGACTTTCTTGTGTGCGTCCTCACCCACAAGGTCTGTTGCAAACGTAACTTTGCCGGGGAAATGCTCTGCAAGTTTGTCGGCAACGGGCTTCAAAGTGAATTTCTTGGGATCGTTTTTGAGAGCTTTTGCGATGTATTCCGCCTTTGCAGCGGCTTGTTCGCTTTCGGGAAGAGCCTCAACCGCCTTCTTTTCTTTTTTGTTAAGACCGAAACCTTCGGTGAAAACGTTGTGCGGTTTGCCCATGTGGGAGCAAAGGATAACTTTTGCGCCGTTGTCTACGAGATACTTGATGGTGGGAAGTGCGCCGTTGATACGGTTTTCGTCGGTGATAACGCCGTCAACCATAGGAACGTTGAAGTCGCAACGAACCAAACACTTTTTGCCCTTGACGTCTACGTCGCGGATTGTCATTTTTGCCATAGATATTCTCCTTTAAGAAAATTGATTTTCGTTTGTCAAAACATATTTGGCGCGCATATACGTATGTGCGATTCAATATATTTTTAGCGATTACAAGTATATCATAATTATGACAAAATTACAAGAAAAATACAAATTTTGCTTACCGCGCATCACGATTTTAAATTCTTTTGGAAATTCGACGTATTTTCCGTCCGAAATTTTGAATTTATTTCAACACTTTTCGTGTTTTATAAAATCACATCCGCTCCGCGCAATTATACTTATCGTGTTTTATACACTTTTAAAAACATGAAAAAACGGCGATTTTTCGCCGTTTTGTATAAATAATAGCATTTTCAAAACACTTTTGGTATTTTGTATCAAATTTTCAAATTCACTAAGTATCTTTCAAAAGTCAGAACTTTGTCAGATGTCCTTTGCAAAGCAAATTTTCAAAACCAAGTTGGCGCATACCCTCGTACACAACGATTGCGACCGAATTTGAAAGATTGAGCGAGCGCGCCTCTTTGACCATTGGTATGCGGATTGTCATATCGTAGTTGTCGTGCAAAAGCTCTTCGGGCAACCCTTTTGATTCTCTGCCAAAAAACAAGAAATCGTTTGCGCCGAACTTTGCCTCGTCGTATCTCTTTGCCGCCTTTGTCGAGCAAAAGTAAAAATGCGGTGCGGACGTTCTTTCGTCATTGCCGTCAATGTGCCAACTGCCGTCCGTTGTTTTGTGGACTCTGCCATCTGCGTTTTTATCAAAAAATTCTTCAAGATTTTCATACACGATGAAATCCGTCAGATGCCAATAATCGAGCCCCGCTCTTTTCAACGCCCTGTCGCTTATATCGAAACCGATAGGTTTTATCAAATGCACTTTGCAACCCGTTGCCGCAGCCGTGCGGACGATGTTGCCCGTGTTTTGAGGGATTTCCGGTTCTACCAAAACAATATTGAACGCCATATTTCACTTCCGTATTTGATATTGCAATCATATCACTTTTGCTTGTCGTTTTCAAGCGTATGTCAATCGCAAAAAAAAACAACCGCCGAAGCGGTTGAGTTTTTTGCTTACTTGTTTACGCAAACATGTATAGCGGGACGAACAAAATCGTTGCCAAGATGATAAGCACGGTCAATATGTATGCGACCTTTCCGCCTACACCGGGGAGTTTTGCATTGTTCCAGCCATACCATGCGCCTGCAAGAGCAAGCACGAGCGTCGATGCAAGTCCGCACCAGATGCCTTCCCAAGCATATGTGCCTTCCGCAACGAGAATGATTGTCACGATACCGAGAACCGCAGCCAAGATAAGTGCGTAGCAAATGATTTGATTGATCGCGCTTTTAGACGGTTTCTTTCCCATATATTTACCTCCGAATTTGATTTTGACACTATTATATCATCTCAAAAAATCTCGTCAACGCTTATACGGAAATATTAATGTAAATTTTAGATTTGAAAAAGCACGCAATTTCATGTCAATATTACATTCATATACTATACGTAAAGTATATATATTCCAATCATTACCTTAAATAGCTCACGCGCGTTTTGCACTCATTTTGCCGTGCCGACAGACACAAATACGCCGAGCACAGTTGCAATATAGCCCTTGCCGGATGCAACGCCCCGCTACAAAACCGCGCGCGTTAAGTTGTTGTTGACTTAAAGCGGCTTTTGCAATACAATGTGCGTATGGAAAACAATAAAGAAATAAACAAACTTCAAAAGAATTTGTCCTTGCGACTTCTTATAAGCATAATTTTGACGATTATGTTTCCGTTGGGCATTGCAATGACCGTCATCGGCGCAACTCGCAAAGAGGACGGTGGAGCGGTTTTCACCGCGATTATGGCAATCGGCATCGTGTTTGTAGTGCTCGGATTTTACGGCGCGCCTATGTCGTGGGTTACCTATGCACCCAAAAAGAAGTACGCTCGCATCATCGATGCGATAAAACGCGAAGGTTTCAGAGACGCAACCGAAATTGCAAACCATCTCTCGATGCAACCAAACGAAGTTATAGACGCAGTGCGCGTGTGCATCGACAAGCAATATCTGACAAACTACACCATCGAGGAAAACAAAATCATCCCCCTCAACAATCGTCCCGACGACCTCGGCTTGTACACCGTTCAATGCCCCTACTGCGGCGGCATCACGCAAACAAGTAACAACTTGCAAGTCAAGTGCGAATACTGCAGCAGAATGATAGACGTTGAAAAGAAATGACTTTATTCCCCAAAACAATTCGGTTTTAAGCCGCAAACAACTCGGCTAAACGTAAATAACGATACTATGGAAAAAGCACTCATCGGAGTGCTTTTTCAATTCATATGTTAGTCTTTTCAGTTCTCACTGTCGCAAATTTCTCGCTTGTAAACGTCTACGTCACAAAACTGTTTGTCAATCATCTTGTCGTTTGCAAGAATCAGCAATCTGCCTATGCCGATAAACAGCAACATCCCCAGCACAAGCACGACAAACATCAAAAAGTATGCAAGCGGATAGTTTATCGCACCTTTTGAAAACAACGACCATATAAACTCCGGACGATAAAACGGATAGGGATAAAAATGCATATCGCCGACCGCGCCGCGAATTATGGAAAAAATCGAATAAACGAAGGGATATATTGCAAAAAACCACACGGTTTTGTGATTTATTCGCTTATTTGTAAACGGGAAAAACCACAAAATCACCATAAACGGCGGTATTATCATATGAAAATACACTTGAATAAAACTGCTCATTGCGTGGTAGGAATCGCCCCACTGAAAAGGCGGTGTAAATCCCATCGGGATGCCTGCCGTGTAAACGAGCCCCGTCACCAAAATATACGTCGTTGCCATTGCGCCGACAAGCGGATTGTACGCAACCTTTTTTGCGCATTTAACTCCAAACGAGGCAAGACCTGCACAAATGAGATAGACGTACACGAATACGTTCGACTGAATCGTAAAAAACGACAAGATATTAAATTTGCCGTATGGACAGTTGCGGATGTACTTCAGAAAAGATTAGATGTCTAAAAAGCTTGTAGTTAAAGCTTTTTAGACATCTAAATCTAGGTACTAAAACAATTCATCCAGTAAAATATAATATTTTATTTTCTCCCAATCAGGCTTGATCCCCAGTAAGTCAAAAAATAGCTCGACATACTGTTCTTCCCCGATATCCTCCCTGATCGACCGGACGCAGAAGGCAATGTCATACCACTTGTCCGCCCTGCCGCTTCTCCCAAGATCAATAAAGCCACTTACTTTGCCATCTTTCACAAAGATGTTGCTGTCTCCCAGGTCGCCGTGGGAAAAGACAAGTTCCTCTTCGGGCTTTTCCGTCTTTAAAAAATCATACAGCTCGCGCGGATCTTTAAATGGAGTGTCTTCTTCCCAGTTTTCGCAATCCACATCGGCCAGATCGTTATTCAGTAAGTAATCCAATTCGGCTAAGCGGCTGTCTAAGCTATTCGTATAGGGACAATCCGATATGTCGATGGAGTGAAAGAGCCTGATGCACTCCGCATACAGCTCGATAATCTTTTCAGGGCTTTGTTCATCTTCATACTCTTCCGAGCAAAGGACGCCATCGGCCTCACTCATGAGCAGATTGCTCCAGCCATCATGCCGTTCAAAGTGCAGGACCTTTGGAACAGGCAGCTTTCCTTCCAGCCATAGCATCATGTCCTTTTCCCGTTCCACATCATAGGTGGTCCCTTTATACCGGCTGTCCGTCATTTTTAAATATAGGTTTTCATTTTCTCCCACCAGCTTATATACCTTAGCAGGAGACATTCCTTCCGTATCTTTTACGCAGCGGTATTTTTCGATCAGTTTTTTCAATTCCGGTGATATTCTCATTTTAGCCATTTATTATTTCCTTCCTCTTTTCTACAGTAATATAGAACTCTATCTAGCGAACTTTTAGAAAAGATATAAAACATCAGAGTAGTCCACGGGGCTGAATTTTTCGTCGTATTCGAATTTGTAATAACAAAGTCTGTGGATGATAATCAAAAATCCGAAAACGCCCAAAATCATGAGCAACGTTCCGAACGCCTTGTTTTTGGCAAGTTTACTCTCTTTGTACACAACCGCCCCTTATCCTTGTAGCGCATTGCGACCGAATCGCAATACAAATATAAAACCATTATAACATTAAACTACAAAAAGTCAATATCTACGGCGGTATGATACAATATTTTTCACTTTTGGGAAATAATATACACATATGGTATAAAGTGTTGTTGACTGCAAATTTGAGGAATATATAATATGTGTAGAAAACAAACCAAACGAGGTGTTAAATATGAAAAAATCAACAACTATTTTGTGGTTTTTGGCAAGTATATTGATGATTGTTGCGGGAATCGTGTGCTTCTGTCTTCCCGTTGACACGACGATGAGCGTATTTGCTTACATCGTAGGCGCAATCGTGCTTGTGATAGGCATTGTGGAAATCATAGGCTTCTTCACGACAGCAGGATTTGTAGGCGGTGGCGCATTCCTTGCGGACGGCATAATCACGACGATACTGGGCGTCGTCCTTCTTGCAAACGAAGGCGTGGTGGCAGGTTTCATCCCCTTCATCTTTGCAATGTGGTTTATCATCGAGGGCATTTCAGAGTTGTCCCTTGCAATTTCGGCAAGCAAATATCACGTTCCGTACTGGTGGACGCTTCTGATTCTGTCGATTCTTGAAATCGTTTTCGGTTTCCTCACCTTCTTCGATCCCATCGGCGGAGCAATCTCAATTGCGGTTATGGTGGGCACGTTCCTCATCGTACACGGCATATCGATGCTGGGTGATTGGATTGTCGCGCTTCGTGTCAAAAAGTTCTTCAAAGGTTTCTTCCAAAGACCTGCCGTATTCAACGAAGGCGAAGTTGACGACAGCCGTTGCGACGATCAAAGATAAACTCAAACATCAAGCGTAAACCGCTTGACACAAAACGACCAAACGACAATCATTGATTGTTCCTAATAATTTTCCCCCTAAGGAAAAAAGCACTCGTCTAGTGCTTTTTTCGTTTATCATCGCAAATGCTACAAACGGTAGCACCGCTATTGAGTCGTTATACATTGTCTTATTATGAATGTGTTTCTCCGATTTTCATCTGATTATTCTCGTTTTTAACAACCTCCTAAGCGGAACGCCGTTGGTTCGACTCCAATCAGGCAGGCCATTTTCAGTCACTTCTTTTGTGGAGTGACTGATTTTTTTATGCCTAAGCACTGCATATATTTCTTCCACATTTTGCTTTCGCGGCGGTTTATTTTCTTGAGGTGTGGCAAAAGCTGATCGTAGTTTACAATCCACTTATTGCCAAACTTATACTTAAATACCGTTGTGTCCGTTTTCAAAAAATCGCGTATTTCGTCGGTGTGTATAAAACGGTCGCCCGTCTTTCGATGTTTGTTCCACTCTCTCGCGCAATCTTTAATACACCTTAACTTGGGTATCTTGTATTCGTGTGCCTGCAAATCATACGGGTTCACTTTCTCAAAGAAATCCTTTGAGTCAATCAAGATTATGTTTTGCGTAAGCGTATTCTTAATCCCGTTTTCGAGAGCAATTCTACGAACGTTATTACGCCTTATGATTGTGCCTTCGTCTTCTTGCTTAAACATTCTGTGAATGTCGCCTGACGTCATATATTTCATTTTACTTCTCATTTTTGCCGTTTACAAACAACAGCAATTCATCCATATTAACAACCCAAGCTTTTCCGTATTTGAGTGGCGTTATATACCTTGAACGCTAAGCCGAGAACATGGTGCGCCTTCTGCCCGATGGGAACGATGACACAAGCAATTTGCAAATTAAGGAACAGAAAAAACAATAAGTGATAATATCACAGAACCCTGAATTAAAATCGGATATAATAAAGATACAATAAAACAAAGGAGGACACGAAGATGTCTGTAATTAAAATTAGTAAAGAAAATTTCGCAAGCGAAGTTTTGAATTCCAATAAACCTGTTCTTCTCGATTTCTATGCCGATTGGTGCGGTCCCTGCCGTATGGTAGGTCCGATCGTATCGGAAATCGCAAATGAGCGAAACGATGTTAAAGTCGGCAAAATCAATGTTGACGAACAGCCGGAACTAGCTGCACAATTTCAGGTAATGAGCATCCCGATGCTCGCTGTGATCAAAAACGGGAAACTCAAAAATCAGGTTGTTGGTTACAGATCGAAAGAGCAAATTGAAGCAATGCTGTAAGGAGAAAAAGATGAGACTGTTTAATTTCTTCCGCAACACCGCCGACATTAACACCGGTGTTGCGGAATACGAAACAAATGTCGGCGCTGTTTTGCTTGACGTTAGGACGGCAGAGGAATACAATGACGGGCACATTGACGGAAGCATCAACATACCTCTTGATAAAATTTCTTCCGTTGAGAATACCGTCAAAGATAAAAGCACACCGCTTTATGTGTATTGTTTAAGCGGTGGTAGAAGCGGACAAGCTGTATCCTATTTGAAGCAAATTGGTTATATAAATGCAAAAAATATCGGTGGCATCAGCAGCTACCGTGGAAAGGTGGTAAAATAAATGAAAGTTGTAATTATAGGCGGTGTTGCAGGTGGCGCTACTGCGGCGGCGAGAATACGCAGGCTTGACGAACAAGCGGAAATAGTTGTTTTTGAGCGTTCGGGATTTATCTCATATGCTAACTGTGGTCTGCCGTACTATATCGGCGGCACCATTGAAGAAGAAAATGATCTAACCTTGCAGACGCCTGAAAGTTTTTGGAGGCGTTTTAGAGTTAAGATGAATGTGCATCATGAAGTTACGGCAATTCATCCTGATAGCAAAACCGTTACCGTAAAAAATCTTGAAAACGGCAAAATCATTACCGAGAGTTATGATAAGCTCGTGCTCTCACCCGGTGCTAAGCCGATAAAACCGGGGTTTGACGGTATTGACAGCGATAAGATATTTACCCTGCGCACAGTTGAGGATACGCTTAGACTCAAGAAATATACGGATGAGCATCATCCGAAATCGGCAGTTGTTGTCGGTGGAGGATTTATCGGAATCGAAGTTGCGGAAAATCTGCGTGAACTCGGAATAGATGTAACGCTCGTGGAAGCGGCGGATCAGCTTATGGCTCCGTTTGACAGGGATATGGCATCGTTTATTCATGCTGAAATCCGCAAAAACAGTATCCATCTAATGCTTGATACTATGGTTGAAGGTTTTGCCGATACCGATTGCGGTATTGATGTGAAATTCAAAAATGCTCCGACACTTCATACCGATATGGTTGTAATGGCAATCGGCGTCGCTCCCGAAACCACACTTGCGAAAGATACCGGCATAGAACTGGGCATTAAAGGCAGTATTGTGGTCAATGACAAAATGGAAACATCTATTCCTGACATTTATGCGGTTGGAGATGCGGTGCAGATCAAAAATTTTGTAACGGATAAGGACACGCTCATCTCTCTTGCCGGCCCTGCAAACAAGCAGGGACGAGTTGCTGCCGACAACATCTGCGGCGGCGACAGCCATTATACCGGCGGACAGGGCTCATCCGTCATCAAAATATTTGACATGACTGCTGCTGCTACGGGTATTAACGAAAAAACCGCAAAGTCCCTTGGTATTGCTACAGACAAAGTCATTCTTTCGCCGATGAGTCATGCAGGATATTATCCCGGCGGTAAAATGATGACTATGAAAGTGCTGTTTGAAAAAGAAAGCTACCGCATTTTAGGTGCACAAATTGTAGGCTTTGACGGTGTCGATAAGAGGATAGATGTGCTTGCAACCGCTATCCGTGCCGGAATAAAAGCATATGAACTTACAGAACTTGACCTTGCCTATGCTCCGCCGTATTCCTCCGCAAAGGACCCTGTGAATATGGCAGGCTATATCATTGAAAACATGAAAAACGGCATTGTAAAGCAATGGTATTATGAGGAAGATGAAACGATTCCTCGTGACGGGAGTGTTACACTTCTTGATACACGTACACCAATGGAATACAGCATGGGGCATGCAAAGGGTTTTATCAATATTCCCGTTGATGAGCTGCGTAAACGTATAGGTGAGCTGGACAGGAGCAAACCTGTGTATGTTATCTGCCAAAGCGGATTGAGAAGCTATATCGCAAGCAGAATTCTAATGGGCAACGGCTTTGATGCCTATAACTTTGCAGGCGGTTTCCGATTCTATGATGCAGTTCGTAATGATAAAGCGTTAAATAAAAAATCCACCCCCTGCGGAATGGATGATTAAAAGGACAGAAAAGAAAAAGCGTTGAGAATTCCTTTTTTGAGAAACTCAACGCTTTGTTTTATCAAACTATAATCTTTTCAAGTCCGTCTTTGTCTATAATCTCAATCGTTCCGCGGGAGAGTGATATAAACCCTTCCCTCACAAAATACTTTAGCATTCGTGTTACCACTTCACGGGGATTGCCCAAGTGATTGCCGATTGTTTCGTGGGTGATTTTAAGAATGTTAGTGCCTTCGATGTTTGCCTCATTCAAAAGAAAATCAGCAAGTCTTTTATCAAAGCTTTTCCACATCACCTGGTCTATAAGCCACATTACATCTGAAAATCGACTTGCCATAACTTCGTTTGTATAATTGGCAAGCGGTGCGGAAACATCCATAATGCTTTTGTAAACTTCTGACGGGATGACTAAAACCTCAGTTTCCTTTTCTGCGGTAACGGTAATATCAAACTGAATACTGTTCATAATACAAGACGCAGAGAAAAGGCAAATATCTCGCTCAAAAAGGCGGTACATCGTAATCTCTCTGCCATTATCAGATATAGTAAAAGCACGAATTTGGCCGGAGAGCACAAGGAGTAGTCCCGTACAATTCTGCGAACCATTATGCAAGAGTTCACCCTTGCCGAATTTACGAACAAAAGCCGAGCTTGTAAGCGTGTCTTGCTGTGATTTTGTCAGTTTATCAAATACAGGTAAGTATGTTAAGTAATTTATAAGCCGTGTCTCCTTTTTCAGTATTTTTAGTATAGCACAATTTCTGGCACGCGTCAATAATGCTATTGACATGTGCTAGAAACGGCACTATAATTATGGCGATGTGATAAAAATGACAAGACCGACGAAGTGTCACCGAGTGTGTTATTTCCCTGAAGTGCTTGAATTTCTCCAACGGGAGCAGTGAGCGGAGAACCAATTGTTTTGACAATTGATGGGCTTGAAACCATACGGCTGATGACAAAGAAAACTTAAACCAAGAAGAATGAGGGGCACAACTCGGCGTAGGCAGAACAACCGCACAGAAAATCTATGATACCGCAAGAAACAAGATGGCAGACGCACTTGTGCTTGGCATCGCACTGAAAATTGAGGGCGGCGAGTTTCATCTTTGTAGCGGCAGTACAGACTTTTGCTATAAAAAAACTGCATCAAACGGCAAATTCAAAAAGAATACAAACCAGAAGAAGTAGCAAATATTATGAGAATCGCAGTAACTTACAAAAACGGAAACATCTTTCAGCATTTCGGTCACACCGAGCAATTCAAATTGTACGATATTGAAGACGGCAAGGTCATTAAAACAGAGCTTATAGATACCAACGGCTCCGGCCACGGTGCATTGGTCGGCGTACTCTCCGCTGTAAAAGCAGATGTACTTATTTGCGGCGGTATTGGCGGCGGTGCACAAATGGCGCTGACAGAAAACGGAATAAAGCTCTACGGCGGGGTCAGCGGTAATGCCGATGAAGCGGTAAATGCTTTTGTTGCCGGCAATCTTGCTTTCAATCCCGATGTGCATTGTGAACACCACGATCATGAACACGGCGGGGAAACCCATATCTGCGGCGACCACGGCTGCGGTCACGGACATTGCGGGAATCATTGAAAAATGTGATAACATCACAGAATTGCAATCTGAAATATGCTATTATTCAATTAAAGGAGGTGGCAATATGAAGCAATATATCTGTACAGTCTGCGGATATATCCATGAAACCGAAGGCGAATTGCCCGATGATTTCAAGTGTCCGATTTGCGGTGCAGGTAAGGATGCTTTTGTGCTGAAAGAGGAAACTGCTAAAGCAGAAGAAATCCTTGAAAAGCCGCATACAGAAAAAGAATTATCTCCAATGGAGATGAGCATCATTTGCTCCAATCTTGCAAGAGGGTGCGAAAAGCAGTATATGCCCGAAGAATCCGAGAATTTTAGAAAACTTGCAGAATTCTTCCATCAAAAAGCAGCGCCTGTCAGCAATGCCGGCACACAGACACTGCTTGAATTGATTAATCATGATATTTCGGTAGGATTTCCTTACGGAAAATCAGCTGCGGAAGAGCAGCCCGACCGTGGCGCACTTCGCTGTCAGGTGTGGGCGGAAAAGGTAACGAGAATGTTGCAGTCACTTCTCACCCGATATGAGGTTGAGGGTGACAAGATGCTTGAAAACACAGGTGTGTATGTCTGCACAATCTGCGGATTTGTATTCGTTGGCGATGCACCGCCTGCGCTTTGCCCCGTATGCAAAGTCCCTGCGTGGAAGTTTGAAAAAATAGAAGGAGGTGCAAGATAATGGCAGATAAATATGCAGTACGAAATTTAAGGCTTTGCACAAAAGACTGTCTTTGCCTTTATGTTTGCCCTACCGGCGCTACGGATACAGAAAACAGCATCATTGATCCAAATAAGTGTATCGGCTGCGGCGTATGTGCCGAGGCATGTCCTTCAGGTGCTATTTCAATGATGCCGAAGGAATTGCCCCCGCAGCAGCCTAAAACGGATAAAGTGGTCGAGGCGCTGCGTGCTCTCGTTCAAAGCAAAGCGCAGGCTGAAAACATAGCCTCCCAGCTGCCCGATAAACTTTCGGAGGCGGTAGCAAAATCGTCTCGACTTATGGCAGAAGACCTTTGCCGGGAAGCAGGCTTTATGCTTCCGCAAAGCGCCAACACAAAAGAATTTTTAGAGCAGATAAAATCCTATCCCGATATTCCGGAAGATGTGGTGGAAGCATTGCTTCATACCATAAATTTCAACGAAAATATAAAAAATAAAGAGGTAACGAAAATGGCAAAATGGAAATGCACCGTATGCGGTTATATTCACGATGGAGATACTCCTCCCGAAACCTGTCCTGTTTGCAAACAGCCGAAAGAAAAATTTGTAAAGCTTGAGGAATCCAAGAATCCCTATGCCGGTACAAAGACCGAAAAGAACCTTTGGGAAGCATTTGCAGGCGAATCTCAGGCAAGAAACAAGTATACATACTTTGCTTCTGTTGCAAAGAAGGCAGGCTTCGAGCAAATTGCAGCACTTTTCTTGAAGACTGCCGAAAATGAAAAGGAACATGCGAAACTGTGGTTTAAGGCTCTCGGCGAGCTTGGCGACACTGCCGAAAACCTGCTCCATGCAGCGGAAGGCGAAAATGCCGAGTGGACTGATATGTATGATCGTATGGCAAGAGAAGCAGATGAAGAAGGCTTTCACGATTTGGCTGCTCAATTCCGCGGTGTTGCCGCTATTGAGAAATCACATGAGGAAAGATACCGTGCTCTTCTTAACAATGTTGAAACCAGAACAGTATTTGAAAAGTCCGGTGTAACAGTTTGGGAATGCCGCAATTGCGGACATATCGTTGTTGGTACTACGGCTCCCGAAACATGTCCTGTATGTAAGCATCCGCAAGCTTATTTTGAAGTTCGTAAAGAAAATTATTAAAGAGAGAAAGACAAATGAAAGAAAAGTTTTATATTTGTCGCCATTGCGGTAACTTAATTGGTCTTATTCACGATGCGGGCGTCCCTATGATGTGCTGCGGACAAAAGATGGAGGCGCTGGTTCCTAACACCACTGAAGCCTCTGGCGAAAAACACTTGCCTTATGTTCATAAAGAAGACGGTTCCGTTTATGTAAGAGTCGGCGAAACAACGCATCCGATGACTGAGGAGCATTATATTCAGTGGATTTACCTTGAACAGGAGAACGGAGGTCAGCGGAGAGCCTTTAAACCTGGCGATACACCGGAAGCTACCTTTTGCACCGGCAAAGATAAACCTGTTGCAGTTTATGCTTACTGCAATCTCCACGGACTTTGGAAAACTGAAATCAAGTAAAAGTAAAATCGCCTGCCAAAACATCTTGGCAGGCGATTTGTCATATTTTTTCAATTATAAACAAGTTCAGCGTTTACAAGTTCGGTTGCTCGATTATGGATATTAGCAACGTTCCTTATTCGTTAAGAAATCCGAGACCGGAAATCTTGTCGTCAGAGTTGCCTCTGACTTTCTTGATTAAGTAAGTAAACAACTTATTTCATTTTTTGGAATACCTCCATATTTTATTTTCCTTTCGGCAGGGGCAAAGTAGCACAGGTCGAAACTTATTTGACTTGTAAATAATGTTGCAATGGGCAATAGCAACAACAAACTCGTTTTGAGAGAAAAATAGTACCGTAAAAAGAAAAGAGCCAAACTCTTTCGAGTCTGACTCTATCAGTAAACATAAAAGTTTTAAGTGCTATTTTTCGCGGTAGTTGCTATTGCCGCTGACCTGTGCTACAACAGCAACAACGAATAGCAATGAAATATGGAACATTGATATATCTACAATTTTTTCCTAATATCGACAAGTAATTTAATGTGTAATTTTGCTTGATAAATCTAATTTCATTTGGTATCATAGCAACCGAAAAAAAGGTGTCGTTTGGCATTAGATTTTTTGAAAACGGCTATAAAAATTGGTATTGTTTTTGGTATTATTTTAGTTTGAAAATTATTTTGAAATCTAAAATTTGCCGAAAAAACGAAAGAAAATAGCCGATTTAGACGAAAAATATTGCTCAAAACGCCAAAAAATGTGCGAAAATTGCCTATTTTAATAGGATTTTGAGAATTTTTCAAAACTCCAAAAACGATACAACTTCGTGCAAAGTGCTGATGCATTGTTGGTAAATTGTCGTAGACTTATTTATTCCGATATTAAACATCGAGTCGAATATAATCTCGTAACATACTTGAGATATGTCATATCGATTTATTCGTATAATAAGTTTCAACTCTTTGCATAATCCGCTCGTTTCCGAACCGAACAATCCTGCCCACAAGCCGCCAACAACACATCCGTTTGTTAGATGACTTCCGTTTTCATAGATTTCAAAATCCAATATCTCGCTAAAACCGACTATAATCAAACTTCCTTTTATATAATCGATAAAACATATTTTCTTACTGTTAGTGTCAACGACAATTCTCTTTTTGCAAGAATCATTTTGATTATATGTCGCATAATCGTTTAAGATCAAAGTCTTTGTCCGCTTAAAATCTACGCTCTGCAATATTTCTTCAGCCTTATTGTTAACAATCTCTTGTTGATTCCTTATGCTTTCCGATGGATTAGGAATTTCGCCAAGTGAATTTATTAATGATCCTGCTTTTTCAATAGACAATCTAAAATTAGATTAAAGGTAGATGCGTATCTATCTTTTTTATTGTCACTAACGGCTAAAATGCAAAAACCGCAGCAAAAACTGCGGTTTTTGATATTGTATAGTTTGAATATTCGATTATTTTTATATTCGATTATTCTGCGAGATAATCGCGGCAAGCGTCTTCGAGAGCTCTGCAAATCGCAAACGCGTCTTCGAGGTTTTTGCCTCTGACCATAACGCCGTGATGTCCCATAAAGCAAGCGGGTGCGTCGCCGATTGCTGCGGCAACGTTCTTAACAAGACCGTTTGTGCCGGGAAGAGCCGCCTTTGCGCAAGGAATTTCTTTGCCGAGAACGTCTTGATATTTTTCGGGAACGGGCATTGCCTTTCCCATTGCGGCTAGGATGCAACCGTAGAACGGATGCGTATGAATGGTTGCGGTGATGTCTTTGTCGCCTTTGAGCAAGATCGCGTGGATACCTTTTTCGCTGGTGGCTTTGTTTGTGCCCGTCCATTCGAGAGTTTCCATATTGACTTTTGCCATTTGTTCGGGTTTGAGCATAACGTAATCGATGCCGGAAGGAGTTGCAAGCATAAATTGGTCGTCAAGCTTGACGCCGATGTTGCCCCACGTGCCTTGCACGAGGTTTTCGTCGAGAAGTCTTACGCCTGCGTCCTTGATGTCTTGAGCGATTTTCTTTTCCTCGTCGGTGACGACAGCTGTTTGCTTTTCTTCTTTTACTTCCGTTTCACCGCTTTCCGCCGCTTTTTGTTGCTTTTGATTTGTCTTGGAATATTTGAGTTTGAACACCACGTGCTCCAAAAGAGCCGCAACCGCACTCATATGTTGAGTGCCGCCTTTGCTCTCCGCAAGGATTTCGGCATTGCAAGCCTTGTCCAAAACGAGCGTTGCGGTGAAAACTTCATCGAGGGTACGTCCCGTCACAACCGCGCCTGCCTCGGGAAGCAAGCAGCAATTGCGTTGACCGGAAAGAGCAGCAACGACGTCGGACGCAACGTTCTTTTGAGCGCACTTTATAGACACGCCGCAAACCTGCGCCATATCGTCGAGGATAGGCATAAGCGTTTTTCTCTTTTTGGAGAACTCAACGGTGCTGTCGCTGTCAACGATAGCGGCGGCATTTGCCTCTTTGTCTTGACGGATTGCGCAGAACAAGATGACCGCAGCCGCACGGAAGTTGCCTTCGAGCGTTTCGATATTCTTGTCGTTGACAAAAGTCAAATTTTCTTCCTTGACGTCGGTGTAGTCGATTCTCGGATTTGTGATGACGATGCCGTCCTCTTCTCTGACCGCGATGTAACCGCTTTGCAAATATTTCTTTTCCGCGAGCATTTTCGCGTATTTGTTGACGTTTGCAACAATCAATTCGTTCATATCAATCTCCTGAATGTGCCGCATAAGCGTACACGACACTTATTATTGCTTTATCGATATTATATCAAACGCATAGAAAAAAGCAAGTTTAATTTTGTATTATGCTTTGCATAAAGATTACTTAAAACGCGTTTGCTACTTATGGCACAAAAGCGCGTTTGCTTTTTGTGCCAAAGAAAACGTCGGCGCACTTTTGTGCGCCGACGACTTCGATTAGTGAGGTTTCTTTTCAAATCTGGAAGCGTCTTCGCACTTTACGACGGTTTTGAACACGTTTTCAAAGCGACGGAGTGCTTCGTCGATGATTTCGTCCGTATCTGCCATAGAGGTGTACAAGCGGCTACCGGCGAGCGTAACGATACCGTTTGCCATGTAGGCTGCGCCCATTTGCTCCATAGCGACCTTTCTTCTGAGCATCTCGGGTTTCTTTTTGAGCATCGGGATGATCGAACCGAGCAAGGACATATTGGAGAAGTCATAGCTCATTGCGCCCGTGCATTCGAGGTGAACGATGCTGCCTTGGTTGTATACGACGTAAGGAAGGTTGTATTTCTTTACGAGAGCTTTGAGGCCTGTCGCAAGACGATCGCCTGCTTTGCCGGCAACTTCGCACGCATTGTTCTTTTCGATCTCGCAAATAGCAACATATCCTGCATATGAGCTGAGCGGGTTTGCAGCGAGCGTGCCGCCGACGTATGCTTTCTTGCCCATACCTGCAAGACCTGCAGCCATGAGAGAAACGTACTCTTTCTTGCCGCCTACGCCGCCTGCGGAGGGATAACCGCCTGCAACGATTTTGCCGAACACCGTGAGGTCGGGATACATATCTCTGCCAGTGCCTTGACGTCTGAATTTGACGACTTTGCCGTCGACGAGTTTCTTGTCGTCAACCATCCATGGCTTGCCGTCGATAAAGACGGGAGTGTCGTCAACTTTGTATTTGTCGCCGAAGAAGTAGCCTGCCGCACCGTGGATGCCCACTCTGAAGCCCGTGACGACTTCGTCGAAGATGAAGAGCGCGCCGTACTTTCTTGCAAGGATTCTTGCTTTCTCGTTGAAATCGAAATCGATGGGACGAGTACCGGATTCGGGACCGACGGGTTCGACGATAACGGCCGCAGTGCCTCCCTTTGCAACGTTTCTCTTGAGCATTGCTTCGAGCATGCCGAGATCGTTGGGGCGAATTTCGTCGGTGGTCTTGTAGCAACCGGGGATACCGTGAGATTCGAGGAATTGACGGCTTCCGGGGATCTTCAAACCGTAAACCATTTGATCGGACCAGCCGTGATATGCGCCGCCGACTTTGATGACGCGTTTATGCTTGGTTGCGCAACGAGCAACGCGGATTGCAGCCATAACGGATTCCGTGCCCGAACCGAGCATACGGAACATTTCGCAAGCAGGCATCAACTCGTTGATCTTCTTTGCAAGCAGGAGTTCTCCTTCGTGGAAAAGACCGGTTACGGGGCCGCAAGTGTTGAGGAGTTCGAAAACTTTTTCTCTGACCGCCGGGAAGTTGCTTCCCAGAATGGTGGGGCCGCCCGCTTGAAGGAAGTCGATATATTGGTTGCCGTCGCGGTCGTACAAATATGCGCCTTCAGCCTTCTCCATGCACATGGGGAACGGGAAGTTGAACGCAAGGTTGTGTTGAACGCCGCCGGGAATATACTTCTTTGCCTCGGTCGTGATTTCTTTGGACTTTGCGCACTTGGTGTCGAAATGATTGAGAATGTCTTTGAGAGCGTCCTCGGATACGCAATAGATCGGTTGATCCGTCAGATTCTTCAATTCTTTATTGATTTGCTTTGCATCTTGCCATTTGGAAATACCATAGCCGTTTGCCATAATTCGCCTCCTGAGATATTTGGAATTAATTTAATTATACCAAACGTAAAATTGATTGTAAATATGCAAAACGGCGGAATAAACGATACAAAAGAGCGTTTATGTCAAATACGAAACAAAAAAGCGCAATTATCTAAAAGCGCAAATATCAACGATTTTCAAACAACAGATTAAATTTTCAATCTCGATGTTTAGTCAAATCGAAAAAGCGGTAAAAGTCCAAAACCGTCCTACAAAATCGTCCGCCACTCAAAAACAAGTTTTTCAAGAGAATATTGTGCGTTAGCAGGGCTTGTAGACGGCAAAAGAGTCGCCATGTTTGCATACTCGGGATATGCCGACAAAAGATAGCGAAAAGACGCTTTTCCGTTGCAATAGATATGTGAAATCTTGCTTTTTGCAATCAGTGACGGAACGTCTGCCGGCGTCACGTTCGAAATTGCGCTGTCCTTGCTTGCTTCTATGTCGCACTCCTCCACGCTGTCGTAAAGCGCAATGTGGTTTTTATGCAAAAAATCTATACGTTCTTCAACGGACGCGCCGTACAAATCCACCCCGTACAAACAAGAAAGCACCTTCCAAAAACGGTTTTTGGGGTGCATATAATAGAAATTGTTTTCAACCGACTTGACGGACGGCACGCTTCCGAGAATAAGCACTCGCGACTCGCCGTCTATCACCGCCGGAAAGGGATGTTTAATATGACGAATTGACATATTTTATACTCTCACGCGCGCAACGCACGTATTGCGCGTATTATTATGGATTGATTCGCAATTCACTATGCAACGACAAAACTTGCTTTTTCAAATCCTTTCAAACGCATCAAAGGCGCAAGTCGTTGCCTTTCATCTCGAGCATCATCGAATATTGCTTGTGGCTCAATCTTGAATAAATGCGCTCGCCGTAGCGATTGAGGATATTTTTCCCGGTTAGATTGGTGGTTATAACGGTTGCGCGTCCTCTCGTTTGTCTTTCTTCGAGCACCAAAAGCAGATATTCCACCGTTACGTTTTTGAGCATAGGCTCCGTACCCAAATCGTCGATTACAAGCATATCGCAAGCGATAACGTCGTGCAAAAGCGCGTTTCTCTCGGCAATCGGCGAGGTGTGGACGGTGAGCATGAGCGAACAAAACTCGTATGCACTGACAAACTTCACCGCATATCCTTTTTCGACAATCGCGCGCGCCATTGCGCTTGCAAGACAGGTTTTTCCCGTGCCTACACCGCCCGAAAACACAAGCGTTTTGCACTTTGCGGAGGGGAATTTGTCAACGTACTTCTTCATAGATTGGTAAAGTTCGTCCGTCAAGGCACGTTGCTCTTTATTCTTGATTTTGGAAAGGTCGCAATCCTCAAACGAAAACTTTGCTCGACGGTCGATTTGGCACTCTTCTTTCAAATTTTTTATAAACAAATCCCACACGCACGAGCAAACTTTGCCGTCGACGTAACCAGTGTCGTTGCAAAGAGGGCAAGATGGTTTACTTTCGAAATCTTCTTCGCAAAAACCGTATTTTTTAAGCGTTTTTTGATATTCTAAACGAGCTTTTTCGACAGTTTTCGACATATCTTCGTCGCTTGTCATAGCCGAAAAAGACGCGTCGATATACGCCTTGTTTGCACGCGAAATTTCCTCTGTTTCAAAGGCTTTTTTTGCAATTTCCTGCGCCTTGGCTCTTTGTGCGTCTATTTGTTTTTGACGCTCTGCGAGCGTTTTTTGCATAACTCTTCGTTTCATATCACCACTCGATGTCCTTCAAACTGTCTATGCTGGTTATCACGCTTTTCAGCTCTTCTTGCGAATACGTACGCTCTTCAAACGTCTTTTCTCTCGTCTTTTGACCGCTCTGCAAAGGCGTAAACTTCTTTGCGTCTTCAAGCGTATTGACGCCGTTTGCCTTGTAGGTCGAAAGCAACTGATTGACGAATGCGGTCGGATACGTCTTGCCCACTGCCTGCTCCGCGGCATAAAGAATTATATCGTCGCCAAAGCCCCACGTTACGCTCCAGGTGCGATAGTATTCTCTATCCTGACTCGTAACCGTTCTCGATCGTCCGCTTGCCTCGATAATGCGCTTGATTTTGCTGTCGAGCTCGATTTGCGAAAGCATGTATTCGTCAATGCTTTTTGCGCTCAACAAGCCTTGTTTGTAGAACTTTTCAACGACGTTGTTCATGCCGTCAAGAGTGCGCACGCTGGATATAAAGCAGTGATGCGCAATCTTCGTGAGTGCGTCGAGGTCGAAACCTTTTGCCGTCCACGGCACGATATACACCTCGATTTCATGCTCGAAAGATTCGTAATAAATGCCAAGGTTTTTGTTGACGGCAACGGCGATTTCTTTGAGGTGTTCGCGATGCGATTGATAGTCGTTCATCTCCTCTGCGGTAAATATTGACATACGATAAAACTCATCCAGTCTTGAATCCAACTTTTTGAAATTCTTTGCGCCTTTGAGCGTCTTTGCCGCAGCAAGCACGGCGTCGAGCTCGTAGCCCCAACTGCGAGTCCATTTGAGGAGCATTTGCTTTTCTTCGAGTTCCGCTCCGCCCTTTCTTCCGAGCGCGACAAGCACTTTTTGCATTTGCTCGGATTGTTGGTCGTATTCTGAAAGTTTGTTTTCTACGTCGCTTGCAGTGCGTACGCCGTCGGCAACCCAGTTGCGCGCAACGGTGAGAATGTACGGATACCTCACCCCCATGCCCTTCAAATTGATGCAGTATTGCACGATCATGAGCATTGCGTCTTGTTCGAGTTTGCTCTCGTCAAGAAACATATAATACTCGTTATATTCATTGGGGGTGAGCATGCGCTCGGGGAAAAGCTGTTGCAGATGAGTGTTAAAATCGTTCCACTTTTCGCTCTTGTATTTCTTGGGCGTTTGCATGGAGTGTTTCAAGCTCAAATATTGCACTTCGAGCGGTTGTTTGCTCACGATTTGTACAAGCCCCATATCCTCGAAATAAGAATATGCGGATATGATGTCCGCCTCGGTCATGTCAAGACGCGCGCAAAGTTCCTGCACGCTGTTTTCCTTTTGCGGCGTCATACAAAGATACAAACCGTAAAGATAAACTTTGATTTGCTTTTCGTCGCAATAGGGCAAATGCTCGTTGATAAACAAGTTGTCCACGAGCGTAAACGTTTCCATCAAAAAGTCGCTTTGAAATTTTGCAAAACCCACGATAATCACTCCTTTTATACGGAGTATAATCATAACACAAAAAAAAACTACCGCCAACGCAAAATTTAGAATGATTTTCAAAAGACAATATGTTGTGCTTAATCGGAGATTTGGCGACAATAATAATTAAAAATTAATAATGAATAATTGCGGGAGGGGATACCACACACCCCGATTGCTCAAACGGCGTTGCGGCAAAGGCAATCGCCCCACATCGTCATTCAGAGCGTAGCGTGGGAATCCCCTAAATAGAAACGAAAACCTTTGGGCGATTGCTATAGCCGCATTTGTTCTCGCAATCACTAACCGCGCAAGCCCTCTTTGCTCTCAAAAATAAGACGGACAAAATCTCAAACCGCAATTCCGTGCGAGTGCTTGCTTGGTGATAGCGTGCTTTGCACGCAAGCGGTTAAAGAGCGCGAAAAAGCCTGCCAACATAGACAGGAGCGTACTCGTTGTACATGACTGTTTATGGGGCAGGCTTTGACAAAACTATTTATAATGAGAAAAAATTTTCCAAATCGATGGATAACACGGAAGCACCCCTTGAATGGCAACCCCTAATTTATAAAAGCGCAATATTTGGATGAAGAGCGCGAAAAAGCCTGCCAACATAGACAGGAGCGTACTCGTTGTACGTGACTGTTTATGGGGCAGGCTTTGACAAAGCTATTCGCCAAATAGTGCGCTTTTATTCGCTGCGCAGAGCAATAGCCGGATCCTTCTTCGCCGCAATCCTTGACGGGATGAAACCTGCAAGGATGCTCAAAAGCATGCTGACAAAGAACATTCCGAGACATTGCCACCAGGATACCGAAACAAGGTTTTCGATGCCTAACAACAACTTGATTACGACATTTCCGATGACACATACAATGACAGAGAAAACGATTCCGATAAGTCCCGAATATCCGCCGAGTATTGCGGATTCGGCAATAAAGACACGGGATATATCTCGTTTTCTTGCGCCGATGGAACGAAGCACGCCTATTTCTTTGCGACGTTCGAGCACGGACGTATAGATGATGATTGCAATCATTATGGTAGACACAATAAGCGAGATTGCGGCAAATCCTACGAGCACGCCGGTTATGGTATTGACCATTGTATTGACAAATTCCATCATGGACGATAGCGAATCCGTATAGTTTATGTCGTTCTTTCCCAAAAAGTTTTCAACCTCTTGCTTTGCCTCAAAACTGGTGCAATAGAAATCGATACTTTGCGGATACTCCTTGTCGATAAAGCCCAAAATGCGCATAAGCGATGCATGCTGATTGTTGTCGGGGTTGCTTGTGTCCACCTCAACAGAATCGCCAATTCTCACTTTGTAATCGCGTCTTTCGAGTTCTCTTTCAGCCGGATCGGTCTTTTCGAGTTTTTTTGTAAAATCGTACTCGTATACACTGACAACGCTTTCATACTCGGCTTTCTTCTGCGTCGAGCCTTCTATGGATTCAAGCGCTTCGTTATAGAGCTTTTGCATAGCTTTGACCGCTTCGTGATTTTGAGAATGCGACAGCAATGTTTCGGTAAGCTCTTTTGTATAACCTATAACGCCGTTGATTGAGCTTGCTATCGCACCTTTTTTGGGGCGAACAACACCGACTACTTTAATCGTATCCGTGCCGTCTGCAAATCTCATGGCGCGAGCGTTGACATAATCCTTTTCAAGTTTCGATCTGTCATTCATAACCCATGTGTCAGAACCCTCTTGCTTGTCAAGATAGTCGACATTTGTCATGACTTTGTATTCCAGACCGAGCAAATCGTCAAGCGAATACGGTTGTTCGACAAAGGCTTTTGCATTTCCGAGCATACTGTTGATAAGCAACGAAGACAGGTCTGCGCTCGATTTAAGCCCGAGCATAAATAGTTGATAGTCGATGATTGTGTTGTTTTCGCTTACGGCGACTACGACTTCGTTTGCTTTTTCAGGCCACTTGCCGCCGACAATTTCGTATTGTGCGTTTACAAGATCTGTATTGCTTGATATTTCGCTCCATGGTTCACCGATCATGCTTGACAAATACGAGAGGGCTTGAGTTATTGTCATTTGAGAGCCCATAATATCGAATTTCATATTTTCGATGTCAAGATTTTTCAGCCCGGGAGTGGTTTTTGCAATATTGACAAATTGCTCGAACAATCCGTACATGTTTTCGGAATACGGCGTTGTCTTCATGTAGTTGTTTTCATCTTTTGGATCGTCGACATATACGTTAAATGTCGTCCCGTAATTGTATTTGACCGTCGCCAAGTTATGATCGAATTCGTTTTCGATCTTCTTTTTCAGGCTATGCAGATCGTTCGGCTTGCCTTTGATGATTTTTGGGATAAGATTTCCGAGCACCAATTCGCCTTTGAACACATCGTCAGCGACAGGCTCGTTGCTTGTTGACGATCCACCGAATCCCATAAGATCCTGCATCAGCGACATAACGTCCATGCTTGACTTGTTGACGGTGATGGGATAAGTCGACAAAGCACTCTCCTCCAAACCTCTGACGTACGCAGAAGCGCCGTTTGAGAGCGAGAGAACAAGCATGATACCGATTATACCGATTGAACCGGCAATCGACGTAAGCAACGTGCGGCCTTTTTTTGCCAAAAGGTTATTCCACGAAAGATTGATTGCGGTGCCGAGTTTCATACCCGCCCTGTCCGCTTTCTTCCACTTGAGGAATTTTTCCTTAAACGACTTTTTCTTGGGCTTTGCCTCTTCTACTCTGACTTCGGACATTTGCACGTCGTCGCCTGACTTTTCGATTTCTATGATTCTTTCCTCGACGCTGTCGTCAACCACTTCGTCGAGAATCTCGTTCTCTTCGTCCTCGCTGTTGTACGGCATTGTATCGCCGACAACTTGCCCGTCTTTTAAATACACGATACGTGTGCTATACTCTTCCGCCAAAGACGGATTGTGCGTAACCATAATGACAAGTCTGTCCCGAGCAACTTCTTTGAGCAAATCCATAACTTGAATACCGGATTCGCTGTCAAGTGCGCCGGTGGGCTCGTCCGCAAGGATGATTTCGGGGTTGTTTACAAGCGCACGAGCGATTGCAACGCGTTGCATTTGACCGCCGGAAAGTTGATTCGGCTTTTTCTTTGCCTGCGCTTCAAGCCCGACTTTTCTCAACGCTTCGAGAGCGCGCGCCTTTCTTTCCTCGCTTTCAACGCCGGCAAGAGTCAGGCTCATCGCGACGTTTTTGAGGATGTTCATGTGCGGAATAAGGTTGTAGGATTGAAATACGAAGCCAATGCGGCGGTTGCGATAGGTGTCCCAATCGACGTCGTCGTACTCTTTTGTGGATACGTTGTCGATTTGAATATCGCCGCTTGTATAGCGGTCAAGACCGCCGATAATATTTAACAGTGTGGTTTTTCCGCAGCCGGAAGGACCGAGAATTGAAACAAATTCGTTTTTTCTGAACTCTATGGATACGTCGTGAAGCGCGAGAACGCTCTCTTCCTCCACCATGTATTCCTTGGTGATATCTATAAGTTTAAGCATAAAGCCTCTGGATTGTATGATTTATTTGGCGAATCATATAGTCCCGATACGGCGAATTTTCGCCATAGAAATTCCCGTCGGAAGTTCCGCGCTCGGACAAATACGGCATTGTATTTCACGTCCGAAAAGTCAAGATTGCGTCAACTTCCCCAATTAATTATACGCTTTTGCGAAACTCTTAATAACTATATTATATATGGATTATAACACATAAAAATCAAAAAAGATAGTGTTTTTATCCCAAAACCCAACATTTATTTTAAATATGTAGGTTAAAATACGAATGTTTTAATTCTAAATCATATGTTTTAATTCATTTTTGAAATGAACACGACAAAATATCAAAACAATATATAATGAAAATCAATACACGATATGTGTTTTAATCGGAACTTTAAAATTGATATATCGATGTGTAGGGTTTGTAGCACTTATCGTGTATTCACAAACAAATCTTTGTCGAATTTGTGCCTATTTTTAAACAATATAACACTATTCGTGCATTTTAAGCGTTTTTAGATATTCTTTTTTATCGTTTGAAATGCGAAAACTTTCGCATGCTTTTTGGATGCTTTTGTTGCGTACCCACTTTGGCAAGGTGTTGTTTTCAATATACGGCAAAACTTTATCATATTGCTTTACAAGCGCAACGCTGACGTACCAGGCAATTGCCATATTGACGTAGTATTCATTTGAGGAAACCGAAATCACTTTTTCAAATTTATCCATTGAAAAATCTTCGTCGAGAAAATATCGCATCGCGCATACTATGCCAAACCTAACGGTATACGTCTTATTAGAACAAAGCCATTTTTCAATGTGCCCCCAAAGTTTATCTACGTTCTTCTCAAAACACTTTGGCGAAAAAGTGTCGCACACCGCCCAGTTGTCGATATACGGCAAAAACACTTCAACTTTTTCTATCGCAACGTCAAAATCTTTTTCGTCAGAAAGCATAATTGAGTGCAGTATGTTTTCTTCATAGTATTCGTGAGGAAGATTGCAAAGAAAAGCGTTTTTATCCTCGTTTGAAAAACTTGCATCTTTTTCAAGGCTCTTTGCGATTTTGCGAAGAGTGGGCATACGCACGCCGATAATTTTTCGACCGTCTATATTCGGAAGGAGCGAGGAATGAAACTCGCGATATTTTTCGTCTCTGTTTTCAAGAAGTATTTTTTCAATTTTGTCCATAACGCATTGACGGCGTTGCCGTATTAAAAAAATATTCACGATTGAGATTCAACTTTTATTTTGCCAAATGCAAATCGTTTTTCTCGATATACTTCAAAAGACACTCACAACCCTTAGCAATGTCGTCGTAAGTCACGTCGAAATTGCCCGTCCACCACGGATCTGCGATATCGCGCGGATTTGAAGAAAAATCCAAAAGCCTGTAAACTTTGCCGGTGTCACCGACGATTTGATTTATCGCGCGCACGTTGCGCTCTTCCATGCCTACGATATAATCGTATTCTTTTGCATCTTTCGGCGTAATTCTCACTGCTCTGTGAGCAAGCACCTCGACGCCTTCTTCTCTGAGTTTGCGCTGCGCAGGCGGATAAATCGGATTGCCGACTTCTTCAAAAGACGTTGCGGAGGATGCAACACTTACGCAATCTTGCAGGTTGTTGTCTTTTATCATCTTGCTCATCACGCACTCCGCCATAGGCGAGCGGCATATGTTTCCTAGGCACACAAACATAATCTTAACCATAGTTCACCAAATCGAAAAGTACAAATACAAAAATCAGCACTCGAACACAAAGGACAACGGCCCGTCTTGTTGCTGCTCTATGAACATATGTGCGCCGAAAACGCCGTTTTTGACAACGATGCCTTCTTCACGAATTTTTTCGGTCACCCTTTCATAGAGATATCTCGCTCTGTCGGGAAGTTCCGCATGACCGAAATCGGGGCGGTTGCCCGTGCCCTTGCCCAGCGTTCCTGCAAGCGAAAATTGCGACACGAGCAAAATCTCTCCGCCCGCTTGTTTTATATCGAGATTCATTTTGTCGTTCTCGTCCCTGAACACGCGCAGCTTTGCAACCTTGCGCGCAAAATAGTCGGCTTGCTCTTCGGTGTCGCCCTTTTCGATGCCCAAAAATATGGTTAGCCCCGACGGAATTTCGCTTATGAGTTTGCCGTCGACGGACAGTGCGGATTTGAACGTGCGTTGTATAAGTGCTCTCATTATTTCTCCGAAACACCGTTTTAAACATATGTTTTGATATGATAAAACGGTTTTATTGTGATTTTCGATTATTGTTTGTCGTCATTGTCAAAAGACTCTTTTTTGTTTTTGACCTTTTGAGGTGGCGATGCGAGATACTGATAGAAATTGCATTCCAGCTCGCTGTTGTACAGCTTTCGCACCTTGTCCGCGCGCCTTCCGAAATACTTTTCAAATGCCTTATACGACGTGATTGCATACACGCACCATTCATCGAGTTTTTTCGTCATCGCGCCGAAATCCCTATACAGAAGTTTGAGTTCGTCCTCATCCATAAGTCTTTCGCCGTAAGGCGGATTTGTCACGATAACTCCGTGCGAAAAACGCGACGAAACCTCACGCATATCGCCCGCTTGCAAATGTATTTTGTCTTTTACGCCGGCTCTTTCGGCATGCTTTAAGGCGAGTTTTATCGCGTCTTTGTTGATATCGAATCCGCTTATATGCAAAACTTTGTCGCGCTTTATGCGCTCCTGAGCCTCTTGCTGAACGATTTGGCGCAAATCAGGCACGTTTGCAAAACTTTCGCATGCAAAATTTCTGTTCATGCACGGCGCAATATCCAGTCCTATAAACGCGGCCTCGACGGGAATCGTGCCCGATCCGCAAAACGGATCTATAAACGCTCTGTCGGGATTCCATACGGAAAGTTCTATCATAGCCGCAGCAAGCGTTTCGCGTATTGGCGCGTCGCCCAAATACGTGCGATAACCTCTTTTGTGCAAGCCTTCGCCCGACGTATCGAGCGTAACCGTCGCTTCGTCGTCGAAAAACGAAACTTCGACGCAATATGTCGCTCCGCTCTCGTCAAACGAACCTCCGAGAGTGCTTGCAAGTTTGGATATGATCGCCTTTTTGGTTATACTCTGAATAGAGCGCAAAGCAAAAAGTTGGCTTTTTGCGGATTTTGCGTCGACAACGATCCTTGCGTCCTTAGTCAATATATCTTGCCAACGCATTGCGTATATGCCGTCGAATAGCTCGTCGAAGGTTTGCGCTTTGAACTTTGCAAGCACGATACGCACCCGGTTTGCCGTGCGCAAAAACACGTTGGCTCGCAACACGTCTTTAAAGTCGCCTTCAAATTCTATGCGTCCTAAATTCGCTCCGCCGGGAGTGTAACCGAGGCGCAAAAGTTCTCGCTTGCAAACGGCTTCTATTCCGCTTGCAACGGCAACTTCGATATTGAGTTTTCCGTCAAATATACTTTGCATTTCTTATAATATTTTAACTTTATCTTATTTTGCAATTCGCAATTTCTGTCGAAACCGATATTTTACCGTGTTGTTTTCACTATATAAACATTGGGTTTTGCAATTTACAGCTTTGCTATATCCTTTATGACTTCGCTTGCAAGCACCATGCCCGCAATTGCCGGCGCAAAACATATACTGCCGGGAATGTGTCTTCCTTTCTCTTGCGGAGTATCTTTGGGAATAAGCGGTTCTTCCTTTGAATAAACGACTTTTAAGGACTTCACTCCTCTTGATTTAAGCTCTTTTCGCATAACTTTTGCAAGGGGGCAAACGCTTGTCTTGTATATGTCGCAAACCTCGAAATTCGTTCCGAGTTTATTGCCCGTCCCCATGCACGAGATGATAGGCACTCCCGCATTTTTTGCACGAACAATAAGCGCGAGTTTTGCACTCACGGTGTCTATTGCGTCAACTATATAATCAAAGTCTTCAACAGGCACGCTCTGCGCAGTGTCGGGTATATAGAACAAGTCGTACGCAATCGTTTTGCAATCGGGATTTATGGCTTTTATTCTTTGCTCCGCAACCTCGGTTTTGCGTTTCCCGATTGTGTCTACTGTGGCAAGAATTTGTCTGTTGAGATTGCTATCTGAAAACACGTCGTTATCCAAAACCGCAATTGTACCGACTCCGACTCTTGCGAGAGCTTCAACCACGTAGCCGCCTACACCGCCCACGCCGCACACCAAAACTTTTGCCGCTTTGAGAGCGTCGATTTTGTCGCCGATGAGCATTTTTGTCCTTGTGTATCTGTCTTCCATTTTGTCCTTATTTTTGTCCTTTTGCGGCATGTTTACGTCCGTAATTTTGTCCGTTTACGTCCGTGTTTTTTGTCCGAACGTTGCACAAATTGCGTTTATATTTTCGTCCGAATCTCAGTCCGTAATAATTCCGCGTCTGCGCAGTTCCTCGCCCGTATTTTCGCGTTTGGGCTTTTCTTCTTTTGTTGCCCATGCGCCGAGCGTGTTTGCGTCTCTTTCGCAGTACAAATCGTAGTAGTTCATCTCGCCTCTCATTCTCTTTTCGTGCAAAGATTTCGTATTGCACCAGATCGTTGACGGAATACCGACGAAAAGCAAATAAAACGGCCCCGAAATCAATGATTGAATTGTATGCCCGTACTCATGCACTCGCGCATCCCTCATCCAGATTTCCGGGCGGTTTGCGTTTACGAAAATAAACGAGCCGAGCGAAACTCCGCCCCATTTGCCGTCGTGATACGTGAGCACCGCGCCGTGATAAAACTCATGCTTGCAGTGAGCGTATTTGAGGAAAAACACAAGTCCCAACAGCGTTTGCAAAATCCCCCATGTACATTGCACAAGCCAGTATAACGTATATTTTATTACCTTTGAAACTTTCATATTTTCACCTAGATTTATTGTACACCAAACAACAGGATAAATCAACCTTGCAATGCGCCGCGCTGCTTTATTTTTGCCACCGCTCCAAAACTTCTTTTTGCTCGGTGAGAAAACGATTACGGGATTTTTACGTCTATTTCACCGCAAAAACGCAAACAACAATTGACATCAACACGAATTGTGTATTATTATATATATACAATAAATAAAGGACAGAAAAATGCTGCACAGTTGCTTCCCCGAAAGATTGAAATCTCTGCGTCAAGAGAAAAACATGCTCCAACAAGACCTTGCGGAGCATCTCAAGGTGTCAAAATCCACCATATCGGGCTGGGAAGTGGGCAGAAATCAACCGAACTACGACACTTTGATTGAATTGAGCATCTTCTTCGGCGTGTCGGTTGACTACCTCATCGGCAGAAGAAACTACTAAAATCAAAAGCACTCGACGAGTGCTTTTTTTGTTGCATTGTACACAATGCTACCACGGCAATTTGCCGACAATCGCATATATGACATTTCAAGAGAGATTAAAAGAATTACGAAAAGAGGACGGCATCACTCAAAAGACGTTGGCGCAAGCAATCGGCACAACTTGCGACTGCATCGGATTTTGGGAACACGGCAGAATCGAGCCCTCGATTGAATTTATAATTGCGCTTGCAAAATATTTTGGTGTAACGACAGATTATTTGCTCGGCATTGCCGACTCATATTTAAAAAAGCACTCAATGAGTGCTTTTTTTTGATTATTTGCGATTTATATTTATCCAAGTAAAGCAATTAGATTCGCATAATAATAACTGGCACTAAAACAAAGACTGCGATAACGAACGCAACTACCACTGCTGAAATTATTATAAGCCTTTTATTTTTCTTTGCAGTTTCCTCTTCGCGTAATCTATCCTTCTCCGCTTTAATTTTGCTCGCGACAATTTCTTTTATTTGATTGTAGTAATTTACATATGCATTCTTTTTAGTTTCGATAATTATATCATAAAATTCTTCGCACTCCTTCGAATCATCTATGTGATCAATCACTTCCGCAATAATGTCTTTATAATACTGTCCGACCATCGAATCTTCAAATTTTTCCGCATGATCTATTTCGTTGAAAATAAACTCACTCTTGCATTTCTGCAGTTCGTTTGTCATTGCAATCAAAAACTCTTTTTTGTCGTAAATACTACCGTTTTTCAAAATTTCCCCTATAAAATTGATCACAAACAGACAATTCCCAGGTGTGCGGTATCTTCCGTTATCTCCCTTTAATATGTTTATATATATCCTAAGGATTTCTGCACTTTCCGAATCAGGATTCAATTGCAATATCTTGCCGCACAGATTCCTTGCCGACGAATAATTGCCGTAATTCATCTCTTGCAACACAAAAGAATAATACTTGTTGATTCTATCTTCTTGTTTTTCTGTAACAGCAGCGACGCCGTAATAATTTTTTACAAGCGTAGAATTGTTGTTCACATTGTTATTGACGATTTGATCCGTCACTTTATATTTGCTTTTACAACTCGGGCATTCAAAAATATCTTTTTGTTCCGTTTCTTGAAGAATAGCCCCGCAATTATCGCAAATCAACACTGTTTTAGGCATAAAAACCTCCTCTTACATGTTTTTGTTATAGCCATATTTAAGCGTACATAATACTTTTTTCCAATACCGTTCTCTTGCTTTGATGTATTCATCGTCAACTTTTGCATTATAGTTTTCCAATATCGTGTATTGAAAATTCTCTTTGATATACTCAAATCCTTTTTTATTTACTATAATTTTCAGTTCTGTGTTGCCGCCATGACCGTTTTGAACATAACTTGACCATCTTGAAAGCAACATACCATCATTTGCCGTTGCCGAGCCTACATAAAGTTTCCCAGTAGCTTTGTCCGTAATCAAGTACACTGCTTTTTGGTTTGACAGTGCGTTTCTAAAAGACGGGAAATTTCCGTTCACGATAGTTTCTAATTCTTTGAAAGATAAACATACATTATCATATCCGGGAAAATCAAAACCGCTATACACACTCGGCAAAATCTCCGCGACAATCAATTCATCCATTATTGATTTTGCGTTTCGAAACAATTGTTGCGATTTGTTATGATAGTTTACAACAAGTCTTCCAAAAAGTTGCTCATATTCAGATAAAGTGTCATACTCCACCGCAACGCCTTGACCGTCGATGTTATTGACCTTCTTTATAACTCCAATCGTAAAAAGCAAATACCGACTGTTTCCCATATCGACAAGACCGATTGATATTTGGTTTTCTTTATATTTTTTGCTATTCCAATAATTCCAATCAAGCAGTTTGGCAGGATCTCTTTTGAATACGTCAATCGGATTTTCTACCCCGTTATTCTTATTTAATCTAATTTTCGTTCTTGAAATCTGTTCTTCTGAAAATCTCAAAATATCATTCAACCTGATGACATCCATTGTTTTTATCTCTCCTCAAAGCACACATTCAGTTTAAATCACCCAATATACGATTGTCAAGTAATAAATCACATAATGTGCGATTATCAAAATAAAGGATAGAAGGTGAAATATGGAACTTGCAGACATACAAAAAAGATTGCGCGATGCAATAAAACAAAGTGGCATAGAACAAAAAGAAATAGCGAAAAAAGTTGGAGTATCCCCTCAAACAATTTCAAAATATATGTGCAAAGATGTTTTTCCGGCTCTCGATACAATGGCAAAATTGTGTAGTGTTTTAGATGTGTCGAGCGACTATATATTAGGGATAAAAGAAAAATTCTAATATTGAAAATGACCGCGATATTTGGATGAAGAACAAGGAAGGCACGGCTTGAAACAAAACCCAATGTACATTTGGTACATGATTTTGGAGCAAGTCGTGCCTGACGCAGTTATTCGCCAAATAGCGCGGTCATTGTTTGAATGCGTGATAAATTGAATTTATAGCCTTCTCATAATCGAAGGTGTCCACACCCACGATGATATTAAGCTCGGAAGAGCCTTGGTCTATCATGCGGACGTTGACGTTTGCGTCGGCAAGTGCGCCGAAAAGGGTTGCGGCAGTGCCCTGTCTTGACGCCATATTGTGTCCGACGGTTGCGATGAGGGAAAGTCCGCTGTGGATTTCTATATTGTCGGCGTTTATGGACTCTTGAAGAGCGGCAAGCACCTTTTGCATTTTGCCGGCGATGTACTCGTCGCGAATGACGACGGAAAGCGTATCTATGCCCGACGGCACGTGCTCGAAAGATATTCCTTCAAATTCAAGCACGGAAAGCACTTTTCTGCCAAAGCCGATTTCGGAGTTCATCATATCTTTTTCGATATTGATGATGGTAAAGCCTTTTTTGCCTGCGATACCGGTGATGATTTTTTTGTTTTTCGGCAGATTTTTTTCGGCAACTATCATAGTGCCGTTATAGGTCGGATTGAAAGTGTTTTTGATATTGATGGGGATTCCTACGCTACGCACGGGGAATATGGATTCGGGATGCAAAACCTCCGCTCCCATATACGCAAGCTCGCGAAGTTCGCGATAGCTCAAAAAATCGATGATTTCGGGGCTGTCCACAACTCTTGGATCGGCGGTCAAAAATCCGTCTACGTCCGTCCAGTTTTCGTACACGTCCGCACCGACGGCGCGCGCGATGAGCGCACCCGTTATATCCGAGCCGCCGCGTGAAAAAGTGGTGATCCTTCCGTCGCGATTCGAGCCGTAAAAACCGGGGATAACGGCGTATTCCACCCCTTCAAGCCTTTGCTTAATGAGATCGAGCGAATAGTGCATTTGCAATTTTTCGTCGCTGAATTTTATGATATTTTGCGTATCGACAAATTCAAATCCCAGCTTTTTTGCCAAGATGAGCGCATTGAGATACTCGCCTCTCGATGCGGCGTAATCCTTTGTAACGCTCTTGTCGATGCCCGCCTTGACCTCATCGAGAACGGAATCTATATCGAAATCCAAATCCAGTGCGCGCACGATATCTTTGAAGCGTTTGCGCACGACCTCGAAAGACTGCGTGCAGTTGCCTTTTTCAAGTTTTTCGTTGAAGCACGCATAAAGAGCGTCCGTCACTTTGACGTCCGCCAAGCTGCGTTTTCCGGGCGCGGAAACAACGATATACTTTCTTTGCGGATCGCTCTTTACGATGTCGATTACACGAGAAATCGTCTCGCCGTTCGCCATAGACGTTCCGCCGAATTTGCAAACTTTCATATTGTATCCCTACACTATTTTATGCGTCTACTTTTGCAACCGCCCGTGCAAAAGCACAAATTATTTTATTCTTTTTGCTTCGAAATAATATCTCTTTTCTTCCGCCTCGCCCATTGAGAACGCTTTGCGGCAAAGAGTGCCGTTTTTGAGGACGTAACCGAACAGTTCTTCCTTTTCGATTTTCGGCATAACGATTGCAACGCCGTCGTTGTGCGCCGCAACGTCTTTGAGGTGTTCTATGCCGTGGATATAGTCCACAACACAGTCGCTATGTTCTTTTATGTATGCGTCGATTGCGTCTTGAACGTCTTTTATCACCTTTGCTCCGATCTTGTCCACGTGCAATTTGTATTCGGCGTTTTTGTCGAAAGCGACGATTTCCTTTTCACCCGAAAGAGCGTTTTGCATATACGGCACAAAGTCCTCGCCAACGCCGAACACAAAGCGGTGTATCGGCTCGAAAACTATGCCCTCGTCGTGCAGGTTTTCAACCTCACAAAGTGCAAATCTGGCAGGATGAACTGCCTTTTCCGACTCCGTTAACCCCTCTTTTATGCGATTCCAATGCGCTTGCGCCGTGGCAAGAGAGTGGTTGCCGTCCCCGACCGCAAAGATAAAATCGTTCTTATCTCCGCCGTAAAGATTTTGCACGGAGCCAACGTAATTTTCAAAAACGTCAATGACTTTTTGTGCGTCTATACGATACCCTTCCAGATGTCCGCCGCCCATATTGAGATCGAAATCGTACACTTTTTCAAGGCTTGCGCGCTCGCTCCAAATAGGTTCGATGACGGAGTGCTTTCTGTCGTCGATAAGCAACATGATGTGCGGCAGTTCCACGGGAGCGTCTTGCCTTATTTTGAGGCGCGGCGGTATTCTGTCGAGAACGACGCCTTCGGTTGAGCGTATATGCGCGTTCGACGGATGCGTAAAGCAATAATCTTCGAGATCAACCGCAAGCACGATGCCCAAACGAGAAACACCGCTTGTCGTGGTGCGCTTGCACACGATAAAGCTGTCTTTCAATGTTTTGAACACGCCGCCGTCGAGGTATTGTTTCATTGTGCGATTTATGTTTTCGATACGCTCGTCTTTGTCATCGTCTTCGAGATATGCCTCGGGGAAAATGAGTTTTAGCGTACTCTTTTCATCGCCGACATACTCTTCGAGCTTTTTCCAGTAACCCCGCTCGGACGTAAACTGATCGCATGCGACGACAGACCATTTGTTGTGGTCGCAATTATTTGGGACAAGAATATCGCAAGATCTTATTGTTTTCATTTGAATCTCCCGTTTCTGCGGATTCTACCGCCGATTTTGCGGTTTGCATGCGCTTCTCTTAAGGCGATAGCCGTGGGCGAAATGCCGTATGCTTCTTCGATTTCGTCTTTGAGCTTGTCCATTGTCATATATCGCTTGATTTCGCCGTGTTTGACAACGGAGATTATGCCGGTTTCCTCGCTGACGACGATTGACAATACGTCGGTGTCTTCCGTGATGCCGATTGCCGCGCGGTGTCTTGTGCCCATCTCTTTGTTCACGTTGCGTTGAGTGAGCGTCAAAAAGCAGCCTGCCGCAATAATTTTGTTGCCTCTGACGATGACAGCGCCGTCGTGAAGAGGAGCTTTCGTGTTGAAAATACTCTCGAAAAGCGGTGCGCTGAGGGTTGCGTTGAGCCTTGTACCCGTGTCAAGAATGTTGTCGTGAATATCGCCTGCGCTGTCGATGATTATGATTGCGCCCACGTCTTGTTTTGCCATATCCTGACATGCCGTAAGAATTTCAGCCGTTGCGTCGCGTAGCTCGTCGTCGCTGTTGTGCGTTTCAAAACCTTTTGCCGTCGAAACCTTTTGGAAGAGGTTTTTGAGGTCGTTTTGATACACCACGCACGCCGCCACTATGTCAAAGACCACAACAAAATGCATAACATATTTCGATATAGCCAAAACCGCACCTCCCAACAGTTCGGAAAGCACGTTGACAAGCACGTCCAGCACCGCGCCGAGCAACAACAGAAAAAACACCTTCATGTTGCGCTTGTAAACGAAAAAGCTCAGCATGATTGCGAAAACGGTCACCAAAATCACCATATCGATGATGAAATAAAGGTTGATGCCGTTTGCGTATTGAGCAAAGTTGTATGCCATAAAACCCTCTCTAACCGCTGTTTTGCGGAATTTTTATCGAATTTTCTTTCAATCAAATATCGAATTCGTCAAACACGTTTCCGCCGCCCGACTTGTGATCGTCGTCGGAATCGTCTTTTTTGTGTACGTGTTTTCTTTCAAACTCGTCAAACGTGTCGCCCACGTCGTCCCTGCGCTCGTAGCCGTATCCGACGGGGTGTTTTTCGAAATACGCGTCCCTCGTATCCTCGTTTCTGAACTCGTCCGATTTTTTTCTAAACAAAATCGCAAGCACTATAACCGCAACCAGATAAGCGGCGAAAACGCATATCGCAATCGCGCTGGACACCGTTTGAAGAGGCGTTGATATAGTGTCGACGATATAGCCGAGTTGGCTCAAATAATCGGCAAGTTCGCTTGCAAGCTCCTTGTCCGCGCCGAGTGCGACGATCGTCAGATTTTCACCGAGCACGCCTATGCCGTAAAATATCATATATATCGTCGAAAGCGTCGCAAACGAGTTGCGCTTTTCAACGGGATTGAGCTTGTATTTCTTTGCAAATATCCAAAGGAACATCGTAAGATATGATGCCGGCAACAGCAATGCGTCGAGCACCGTCGAGGTGAACACGTAAACGTTCGGATTGAGGATCGCAAAGCTCTCGACTATACCCACAATCACTCGCGGCACTGCGGTGAATATCATCACCCAATAACAAAAATCGTTGCGGCTGATATAGTTGACGTGACGGCGCGCGGTGATGTAGTAAAGTATGAGCGCAAGAAGGAAGGTCACCGCTGCGGGAATAAGTCCGTAGGAAAAAACTATCGAAAACACGCCGCTCAAAGTACTCAATCTGGAAGCCTCTGCAAGCATGCCGTTAATTTGCGAATATATTGGGAAAACGTTGCGAACGAACGTGGCAAAAATAAGTCCCAACCATATCCACACGTAATACTTTTTGTCAATTTTGTTTTGCATATTATCTCCTTAAATGACAAGCAACTGCAATATTGCTTCGTGGATTGCGCTCACGTCGCCGCGTTTGCCGGTAAGCACGTCAAATTGCAACGCGTGCAAATAGTCCACACATCTTTTCAAGCGCATTTGAGAATAGTTTGAGGACACTTTTCTCAAAAAATACACTGCGCCGCTCTTCATTCCGAGCAACTTTGCAAGATCGTCATTGGACAGCCCTTTGTTCAGTTCGGCATGCAGCATATTGCGATACTTGTCGTAAAGTCTGTTGATTATCGTCACGCCTCTTATGCCGTTTTTGAAAAATACGTCAAGCACTTCGAGAGCCTTGGCGGCGTTCTTTTCACTCACGGCGTTGGCAAGCTCGTATATCTGAAAATCGATATCCGCGCTCACCATCTCGCACACGTCGATTTTGGTTATCGTGCCGTTGCTGTACGATTTGAGTTTGGCGATTTCGATTGCTATGCGCGCCATACTGCCCTGCGTTCTGGATATAAGTTCCACGGCGGCATCTCGGTCGATTTTGATTTGAGGCGGCTTTTTGCAAAGCTCGTCGATTTCGCTCAAAATCTCAACGTCGTCAAGGCGTGAGCAGCTTACCGCCTGCGCCTTTTTGCTCTTGAACGCTTTGGCGATTTCGTCGTCGCAGTCTATGACGAGAACGCTCGTTTCGCACGGATCTGAAAGATACTTTTCAAAAGCGGTTTTGTCGCTCTCGCTCGGTGCGCTCTCCAAAGACAAAAGCACCACTTTGCGATTGTCGAACATAGGAAACGTGTATGCCGCATCTATCGCCTCGCTCATACCGCCGTCCCCCGACACGCTTGAAAAATTGAAATCGGCATATTCGGGATCGACCGCGCTCTTGAACAAGGCAATCACCTCGTCTTTCAAATACTCATCGTCGCCCGACACGATATAGACGGGCGCAAAACTTGCCCGACCGTCTTTTATCGCTTGAAACTGTTGTTTGAATTCGCCGTATTTCATATTCCTTTTCGTCAACTCGCGCTCAGAGTTGCAAAATCATTGCAACGCATCCGCTCGTATCATCCGCACGTACATAGATTTACAAGATTACATTATATGTTAACATTTATAAATCGATTTGTAAAGTGCGGAAAACGACCTTAACGCACCTTAAAGATTGCGATTGCAACCTGTCAACCGCAATTTGTGAGTATTTTGCGACAAAGAATCAATATACCGAATAGTCAATGCAGTGTTTATTGATGTCTTCGATACCGTTTTTGAAAATTGTTTCGATTTGATTGCGTGCGCCATCGCAGTCCTTTTGCTCGATTGCCACAACCAAATTGTCAAGCCCGAAAAGTATTTCCTCTTTGTCGCAATAGCCGAAAAGCGAAGATATGAGTTTGAGGAAAAAAACTTCAAAAGCATTGTAGACAATCTGTTTGAATGATGATAAAAATTTGAATGATGATAAAAATACACGCAAAAACCGCCGATTCGATTCGGCGGTTTTTGTTTATGCATATTCTTCTTTATCACTTACACAGATTTCTCGATTCTGCTTTTTCTTATGTTCTTTATTTCAGCAAGGCTCTGTTTGGACATTTTTTTTGTTCGTTTTTCATTGGCACATTACAGCACTTTGTGCAAAAACTCTTTGAGACGGTCGCATTTAGGGTTGGTAAAAAATTCATCGGGCGGTGCTTGTTCGAGGATTTTGCCTTGCGCCATAAAGAGAATCCGAGTGCCGACTTCTCTTGCAAAAGCCATCTCGTGCGTGACGATAACCATCGTCATTCCCTCGTCTGCGACCTGTTTGATTAAGTCAAGCACCTCGCCCACCATTTCGGGATCGAGAGCGGAAGTCGGCTCGTCGAAGAGCATGACTTTTGGATTCATCGCAAGTGCGCGAGCGATTGCCACACGTTGCTTTTGTCCGCCGCTCAAAGTCGACGGATAAACGTCAGCTTTGCTTTCGAGTCCTATACGCTTCAAAAGTTCGTCCGCGCGGTTGTCTGCATCCTGCTTGATTTGCTTTTTCGACGTGTACGCAAGCGGTTGAAATTCTTTTTTTTGCGCATGCGCGGAGTGTGTGATTTTACGCTCGACGTTTTCGATTTTCTCAGTCAGATCGAGCTTTTGCTTTGTGAGTTTGGGATCGTAAGTCGCATACGATTTTCCGCCGATTTCCTTGATGACTTTCGTGCCTTCCCACGCAGAAACGATAGGTTCAAGTTCAAAATTGAGCATTTCAAGTCGTGATTTGAGCATTTCAACCTTTTTGTCGATTTTTGCGTTGTGCTTTTGGCCGAACATCTCGAACCACTTGTTGTAAAGCGGCACGAAGGCGTTTTTACGCTTTGTTTTGCGCATGTTTTTTACGCCTATTTGCACGGGCGCGAGCGTGATGTTTTGCTTCACTGTCATATTGTTGAACAGGTTGAATTGCTGAAACACCATACCCATTTTTTCACGCTGTTCGTTGATGTCGACTTTCAGGTCGGCAAGGTCTACGCCGTCAAACATTATCTTGCCCGCAGTGGGATCTTCAAGGCAATTCAGGCAACGCAAAAACGTGGATTTTCCGCCGCCGCTGGGACCGACAATAACCACCCTTTCGCCCTCTTCTATCGTTTCGGTGATGTCGTCAAGAACAAGCAAATCGCCGAATTTTTTTGTAAGATTTATTGCACTCAACATAATTACGCCTCCACGATATACTCTTTCTTCTTGCCGCGAACTTTGATTTTTTTGTAATTGCGATCGGTTTTTGCCATCTGTATTTCAACAAGTTTAAGTATGCCCGTAAGCCCCATGACAATCACAAGATACATTGCCGCCGCAATGAGAAGCGGGAAAAGGTAGTCAAACGTTCTCGATTGAATGATTCCCGGCACTTTGCCAAGGTCGAGTATGCCGACGTAACCAACGATTGCCGTTTCTTTGACAAGCGTTATAAACTCGTTGAACAACGGTGGCAAAACGTTGCGTACGGCTTGCGGAGTAACGACTCTTATCATCGTTTGTCCCGTGGACATACCAAGCGATCTGCCCGCTTCCATTTGACCGTAATCCACGCTCTCGAAACCTGCCCTGACGATTTCGGCAACGTATGCGCCGGAGTTTAAACCGAACGTAAGCGCGCCGATTGCGATGCCGTTGTTTGAGGAAGCAAGCACCACGAAATACATTATGAACAGTTGCAAAACCACGGGCGTTCCGCGGATAATCATTATGTAGGTTTTTGAGATTGCGGACAGAACTTTGAGCTTTCCCGTCTTTTTGGAAACGTAGTTTATCATTGCCAAAACTACGCCGATAGCCACACCTATAAGCGTGGCAAGAAAGGCGATGAGCAATGTGTTGCCCAATCCCTGAAAATACAGCTTGTATCTGTCGTCGTAAATGAAAGCGCGGTATAGACGCTCTTGCAAAGTTGCCGCTAAAATCATGATATCACCTATTCGACTTATTTGAGCATCAATTCCGCCGGGAGTTTGTCCATGAGAATTGCGTCGATACGTCCGTTTTTGAGGTCTTGAAGAGCAAGAGCGTATTGCTTGTACTGCTTGACGGTTGCGCCCTCTGCCTTGACGACGACTTCCGAACCGTCCTCGTTTTCATAGACGTATCCCGCGCCCTTTGCCGCACTGATGATAAGGTCGCCGCTCGTGCCCTCTTGCACGCCGACCGTTTTGCCCGCAAGGTCCTTGACGCTCTTGAATTGTCCGTCTTTTGACACGACGACAAGAGTCGAACTCGAATATACGTGACTGAAATCGACCGCTTGTTTACGTTCGTCGTTTATGGTGATGCCTGCCGCGCCCACCGCGTCGGACGTCGCCTTGGCAACGTTTGTTGCGATGACGTCGAACATGACGTCTTTCACTTCGAGCTTCTTGCCCATATTGAGCGCAACTTGCGACATTATTGCAACGTCAAGTCCGACAACGCTCGTGCCTTTGACAAACTCGTACGGCGCAAAACCCGACTCGGTGTACATCGTCACGACTTCGCTTGCCGAGCCGAAATCCCAACTCGTTTGCAAACCATCGGGAGCAACCGCCGCTTCGCCGCCGTTTTCTTCGTTCGCAAGCGCGGTGTAATAATCCATATATTGATTCATTTTGCCGTTTACAAGCCAATCGTCGACAACCTGATTGACAGCCGACATAAGCGAGGTGTTGCCTTTTGTGACTGCAATGCCGAAGTCCTCTTGCAAAAGATCGGTTGCGGCAACCGCCACTAAATTCGAACTGTCGTCGTTGCACGCAACAAGCGCGAAGCATGCGCCGACAACAGTTGCGATCAACAAAACGGATATGCTGATTTTTGTTATTTTTTTCATGGTTTTATATCTCCGAAAAACTTTATTTTCAATTTACCGACATATAATAGCAACGTAGAATTATTTTTGCAACTGTTTTTGCATAAATTTACAAAAAATTTTTATATTTTTTACATTTTATGCATATTTTATAAATTATTCAGTATTTATATGCAATTTTAATACATTTATACGCATAAGATCGCAGATAAAAATCAAATTGACCGAAAAAGCAAATTGCTATATTATTAAAAAAGCTATAATATAAATATAAATTCCAATATTAAAGCGCACGGCTATGAACAGAATACTATTTTTAAGCAGCAAAACAAATCAACAAGAAAACTCGTTTTTTGCACAGGCGAAAACGCAACTCTCTTCTTGCGAAAATCAACACTTGAAATTCGATTTTCAATCGTCGGATTTTTGCGATGCCGACGTGCTTGAAAAAGCAAAAACCGCAAATGCGATTCTGTTTTTTGCGGCGGACAATCAGGAAGAACGTATTGCCGATTCCATACGTAAATCATTGGGTCTTTATGCACAAATCGCAACTTTATCACGCAATATCGACAATGTAAACCACTTGTATTGTATAGTTCAAGACAAAAATGGCGGCATATACGAAGGCGAAAAAGGCTTTGCGAACAACTCCTCTTTCGGCCGTGAAGCCTATGACGTCGAAAGATACAGCGAACTTGAAATCGAACGCACCGCACGCGTTGCCTACGACATCGCAAACGACTCCCGCCGCGCTCTTACACTTGCCGACAAAGCCGACAAACTCACCTCTTCGAAACTCTGGCGAAAAATCGTCGCCGACGTCAACGAAGATTATCCTTTTGTATCCGTCGATATGCAAGACGTCACCGACGTTTTGAAAACGATAATAAAAAAACCGACTACGCTCGACGTCGTTTTGTCGACTTCCCTCTTCGGCGACATGCTCGCAGCCGTTGCCAAAGCACTATCCGACTATACCCCGTCAATCTCTTTTGTCGGTGACACTCCGCTTGCGATGTACGGATTTTGCACATCGAATTTATCGACGATATCTCATTCGTCCGTATCATCCCTCATATCGTTTTTGCTCAAAAACTCCTTTGGAATCGAATAAATCCGAGGTTGATATTTGCAATAAAAAAATCGAGCGCACCGCTCGATTTTTTTATTGCATTCGTTATTTCTTTTTGCCGAACATCGCCTTCCCTATTTTCGCGACTTTTTCAAACAATCCGCCGATACTTTCGACAATTCCGTTTTTGACAACGTCTTCCGTCGATTTGACAACGTCCACTCCGAAAGTGTCGTTTACAACGTCTATTTTGTCTTTGACCTTATCCGCTCCTCTTTCAAAGCCGGTTTTACCTGTAAGCAATTTGATTATTGCACTTCGAAATTTATATACTTCGTTTTTCGACTGAAAACCGAACTCAAGTTCTTTTGTTTTTAAGTATATTTCAACGTCGTTTGATTTTGCTTTTACTTGCGGAACGCCCTCATACATTTTTATTTCGTTCACGGGATATATTTGCGTTTCGATTTCGTCGTGTGCAAATATTTTTTTCACTACGTCGATAAAAACCAAATTCTTGTTCGTCAAAATTATCTGCGTACTTTGCGTTTTTTCTTTGAAAACGACATCGCCTTTGTACAAAACGACTTCGTCTTCGTCCAAATTGTAATGTTCCATAAAAATTCTCCTTTGATTGCAATTTCATACAATGACGTGCAAATTTCGCGAACTTGTCGTAAAGCACTCTTTTGCAGAAATATCCTCCGATTTGTATACGTATATTATACGGAACATAATGTTCCCAGTCAAGACCAAAAGAACATTTTGTTCTATTATCGAAATATGAGCAACGTTTTGTTTCCAGAAAGATTGAAAAGTTTGCGTTTAGAAAAAAGCATGTCGAGAGCGACACTCGCCGACACTTTGGGTGTATCAGTACGTATGGTATCGTATTGGGAAAACGGCGAGCGTGAATGTACGTTTGAAATGCTTTGTGCAATTGCAAATTACTTTGATTGTTCAACGGATTATCTTCTTGGTCGAAAAGAGTATTGATGAAAAAAATCGAGCGATGCGCTCGATTTTTTTATAAAGTTATTTTTGGGAATACGCTATATCTACAACAAATTATACGCCAAATAGCACATTTTCGAAAGTGCGCCAAATCGATGCACAAGTTTGGCGCAATTTTTTGCACGTCTTGCAAAAACGCAATATTTGGATGAAGAACAAGAAAGAGTGTCGGTCGACAGACACAAGCGTACTTTGCCGTACATGACTGTTTGGAGATGGCACTCTGACGCAGTTATTGCCAAATAGCACGTTTTGTAAAAATGCGATATTTGGATGAAGAACAAGAAAAAGCCCTTTTGTGAACACGCCCAACGTACTGACGCGTACGTGACGGGAGAGCAAAAGGGCTTTGACGCAGTTATTCGCCAAATAGCGCATTTTTAAGGAATTGTCCGGTGTAGGATTGAGCTACACAGCTCACCTCTTCGGGGGTTCCTTGCGCAACTATCGTGCCTCCGCGATCGCCGCCGTCGGGGCCGAGATCGATGACGTTGTCGGCAACTTTGACGACGTCGAGATTGTGTTCGATGACGATGACGGTGTTGCCTTGTTCGACAAGTCGGTCGAGAATGGTGATGAGTTTTGCGACGTCGTGTGTGTGAAGTCCGGTGGTCGGTTCGTCGAGGATGTAGACGGTTTTGCCGGTGGAACGACGAGAAAGTTCGGTGGCAAGTTTGACGCGTTGCGCTTCGCCGCCGCTCAAAGTGGTTGAGGATTGACCGAGTTTGACGTAACCCAAGCCGACGTCGTTGAGCGTTTTGATTTTGTTTTTGATTTTGGGTATGTTGGCAAAAAACTCGGTGGCTTCCTCTATCGTCATATCCAGCACTTCGCTTATATTCTTTCCTTTGTAGCGCACTTCGAGAGTTTCGCGATTATACCTTGCGCCCTTGCAGACTTCACACGGCACATAAACATCAGGCAAAAAGTGCATTTCGATTTTTATGATGCCGTCGCCTTGGCAATGCTCGCATCTTCCGCCGTTGACGTTGAAGGAAAATCTTCCTGCCGTGTAACCTCTTGCTTTTGCGTCGGGAAGCGACGCAAACAACTCTCGTATATCTCCGAACACGCCCGTATAGGTTGCGGGATTCGAACGCGGAGTTTTGCCGATGGGGCTTTGGTCTATGCAGATAACTTTGTCAAGATTTTCGATGCCTTCTATCGAGTCGTAGTTGCCTTGACGGATATTCGAACGCATGAGCGCGTTTGAAAGCGCGGGATACAAAACCTCGTTGACGAGAGAGGATTTTCCGCTGCCCGACACGCCCGTGATGCAGTTGAACACACCAAGCGGAATTTTAACGTCCACGTTTTTGAGGTTGTTTTGTCTTGCGCCTTTGATTTCGATAAATTTGCCGTTTGACGAGCGTCTTGCGATGGGCACGGGGATTGAGAGTTCTCCGCTCAGATATTTGCCCGTGATGCTGTCCTTGCTCTTTATTACATCCTCAACGCTTCCGCACGCCACGACTTTTCCGCCGTGCACGCCGGCACCGGGACCTATGTCCACGATGTAGTCTGCGTTGCGGATTGTTTCTTCGTCGTGTTCGACGACGATGAGCGTGTTGCCGATATCGCGCAAGTTTTTGAGAGATTGCAAAAGACGTTGATTGTCCTTTTGATGCAAGCCAATGCTAGGCTCGTCGAGGATATACAAAACGCCGGTAAGTCCGCTGCCTATTTGCGTTGCAAGACGGATACGTTGAGATTCGCCACCGCTCAACGTAGTTGCCGAGCGTGAAAGCGTGAGATAGTCAAGCCCGACGTTGATGAGGAAGTCGAGCCTTGCGCAAATCTCTTTGATTATTCTGTCCGCGATGAGATGTTGCGTTTGAGTGAGTTCGAGCTTTTGCATAAACTCTTTGAGTTTTGCAATCGACATCTCGGTGAGGTCGTATATATTTTTGTCTGCAATCGTAACCGCCAACGCTTCGGGTTTGAGTCTCTTTCCGCCACACTTGGAGCAAGGCACTTCTTTCATATATTTGGCGATTTCGTTTTTTATAAGCTCGCTGTCCGTTTCCACATATCTGCGCATAAGATTTCTCGCCACGCCCTCATAGCTTGCCTTGTAAAAACCGCTGAACGTGCGCGAGTTGTATTCCATGGGAATACGGTCGCCGTCATTGCCGTAAAATATTATGTCAAGGATGTTTTTGGGCAAATCTTTGAGAGGAGTATCCAACGAAAATCCGTATGCCTGCGCAAGTGCCTTGAATTGCATTTGCGACATATGCCCGGCATCCCAGCCACTCACTTTGATTGCGCCGTCTTTGAGCGATTTATTCCAATCGGTGACGAGCAAATCGACGTCGATTTCGTTGCGAAAACCGAGTCCGCCGCATTCGGGACACGCACCGTAGGGATTGTTGAAAGAAAACAATCTGGGAGTAAGTTCCTCAAAACTCAAATCGCAATCGGGGCAAGCGTACTTTGTCGAATAGAGCACCTCTTCGCCGTCAAAATCGGCAATAACAAGTCCTTCGGAAAGTTTGATTGCGTTTTCGATTGCGTCGGATATGCGCCTTTGCGCTCCATCCTTGACGACGACACGGTCGATAACCACGCCTATGTCGTGCTTCACGTTTTTGTCGAGTTTTATTTCTTCGTCGAGGGTGTAGTTTGCTCCGTCCACTCTCACTCGCACGTAACCGGCACGCTTAAACTGTTCGAGCTCTTTGCGATATTCGCCCTTTCTGCCTCTGACGACGGGCGCGACGAGTTGCAACTTTGCGCCCTGTCTTTCCATAATTTTGTCGCAAATCTGATCCACCGTCTGACGCTCGATTTCACGTCCACATTTAGGACAATGGGGGGTGCCTATTCTCGCAAACAGCAAGCGGAAATAATCGTAGATTTCCGTCACCGTACCGACGGTGGAGCGAGGGTTGTGAGAGGTGGTTTTCTGGTCGATTGACACCGCAGGAGAAAGCCCCTCGATATAATCGACGTCGGGCTTTTGCATTTGTCCCAAAAACATGCGCGCGTAGCTTGAAAGACTTTCGACGTACCGTCTTTGTCCTTCCGCAAAAATAGTATCGAACGCAAGCGACGATTTGCCGCTTCCGCTAAGTCCCGTAAACACGACGAGTTTGTCGCGCGGTATTTCCAAGTCGACGTTTTTGAGGTTGTTTTCTCTTGCGCCTTTGATGATAATTTTGTCAATACTCATAGTTCTTTCAGCTCAGTTTTTTGATTTGTTTTTTGAGATCGTTCATCTCGTCGCGTATTGCGATAGCCTTTTCGAAATCCAGTCTTTCGGCGGCGACTTGCATAAGTCCTTTCAGACGTTCAATCTCCTTAATCATATCTTTAACACTCAATTTCTCGGTGTTAACTGCCTTTTTGGTGATTTCAAGCGAGTTTTTGATTGCGCTCACAACCGTCTTGGGTACGATGCCGTGCGCCTTGTTGTACTCGTCCTGAATCTTGCGACGACGCATTGTTTCGTCATAAGCTCTTTGCATCGATTGCGTGATTGTGTCCGCGTACATCACAACTCTGCCCTTGTCGTTTCTCGCCGCTCTGCCGATGGTTTGTATAAGTGCGCTTTCGCTGCGCAAAAAGCCCTCTTTGTCTGCGTCGAGAATCGCCACCAATTGCACTTCGGGAAGGTCTAGACCTTCACGCAACAGGTTGATACCGACAAGCACGTCGAACTCGCCTTCGCGCAAGCCTTTTACGATGTCGATGCGCTCCAAAGTGTCGATATCCGAGTGCATGTAGCGCACCTTGATCCCCACCTCTTTGAGATAGTCGGTAAGGTTTTCCGCCATCTTTTTGGTGAGCGTCGTAACAAGCACTCTACCCTTGTTTTTGACGACGGCGTTTATCTCGCCGATGAGGTCGTCGATTTGCCCTTCGATAGGTTTGATTTCGATTTCGGGGTCGAGAAGTCCCGTCGGCCTTATGATTTGTTCGGCAACCAAATCCGCTCTGTCAAGCTCATACTGCGCAGGCGTTGCGGACATGCACACGAGCTGACGTATGCGCGCGTCGAACTCCTCGAAACGAAGAGGTCTGTTGTCGTAGGCGGACGGAAGTCTGAATCCGTATTCCACAAGGTTGTCTTTCCTTGCTCTGTCGCCGTTGTACATGGCGCGAATTTGCGGAATGGTCATATGGCTTTCGTCGATAAACGTGATAAAGTCCTTGCCGAAAAAGTCCAACAGCGTGTACGGAGCCTGCCCCGGCTGTCTGCCGTCGAAATACCTCGAATAGTTTTCTATGCCGCTGCAATAACCCACTTCCCTTATCATCTCGACGTCGTAGTTGACTCTCTCGTCAATGCGTTGTGCCTCGATAAGTTTGCCGCGTTCTTCAAAATATTTCACTCTCTCCTGCTTGTCCAGCATAATTTGGCGGAGAATTGCCTCCTTATCGCCGCTTATTACGTATTGCGTCGCAGGAAAAATCAGCGTATGTTTAAGCTCGTTGAGCACTTTCGAAGTCGTGCCGTCAATCTCGCAGATACGCTCGACGGTATCCCCGAACATCTCCACTCTTATTGCGACTTCCGAGCTCGTGGACGGAAAAATATCCACCGTGTCGCCGCGCATACGGAAAGTCGAACGCACGAAATCGAGGTCGGCGCGCTTGTATTGAATGTTTACAAGCCGTCTTGCAAGCTCGTCGCGATCTATCTCGTCGCCCTCTCTCAGCGATATGGAATTTTCAAAATAGTCGGTGGGCGCGCCAAGGCCGTAGATACACGACACGCTCGCAACCACTATGGTGTCCTCTCTTTCGCAAAGGGACGCGGTGGCGGAGTTGCGCAACTTGTCGATTTCCTCGTTGACTTGCAAGTCCTTTTCTATATAAGTGTCCGTGCGAGGAATGTACGCCTCGGGTTGATAATAGTCGTAGTATGAAACGAAAAACTCAACTCTGTTTTTGGGGAAAAACTCCCTCAATTCATTGCAAAGTTGAGCGGCAAGCGTCTTGTTGTGCGCAATCACGAGCGTGGGTTTTTGCATACGCTCGATGATATTCGCCATAGTAAAAGTTTTGCCCGAGCCCGTCACGCCCAGCAAAACTTCGGTGTTGAATCCGTCTTTTAAACCTTCAACGATTTTTTCTATTGCCTCGGGTTGATCGCCCGTGGGTTTGTATTTGCTTACAAGCTCAAATTTCATTGTCCCAACAAAAACGCGACCAGCTGTCGTATGCCCACGCCGATGAGAGCCGTCACGACACTAAGCCCCAACGTCAGCAAAATCTTGAACACGAGGTTGCTTTTGAACGCACGCTCAACTCTTGCAAACTGCAAGCCCTTCTTTTGCATGTTGATGCAATACACGAGTTCGCCTTTTTTGTCCGAGCGCGTTATCTCGAAATAATCGTCGATTTCGAGATTGCGAAGCGTGGTGTCAAGTTCGTCCTCTTCGAAGGGCAAATCGAGGGGCAGCTTTTCAAAAATCTCGATGGGCGTGATAAGGCAAGAGCCGTTTTGTTTGTCCGCCTCCTGATAGATGACTCTCATCACCGCTTTTTCTTTTTTTGTCAAGACGTGCTGTCTGTCAACCTGCACTTGCATTTTGCGCCTCTATACTCTCGTCGAAAGATCGTATTTTTATCAATTTAATCATCAAAGAAATTTGATCACGAGCACCGTCACTATCGCAACGATTGCGCTGCCTATCAGCGAGCCGAGAAGGGACATAACGAACAGTGCGCCTTTGCTTGCGACTTTTTCCGCTTTGACCTTTGTCGGTTTGTTTTGATAAAGAGTGCGCTCGGCGGGCTTTTCCTCTTCGCTTTGAGGAGCGGCAACCGCTTTGGGGGTTTCCTCGATACGCTTAATCACGCTCAAACAATACTCGTCGGGCGTAAAGTATTTGACGAGGATATATTCCCTGTCTTTAAGCTCGCGGATTATTGCCGACAATTGCACCTTTGAAAGAGGCAACCCCGAGGGCAGTCTTTCGATGATTTCGTCCGCTTCTATGATTTTGTACACTTCCTCTTCGCCTGCGATTTGGCGGATGAGGTCGTACACCGTTTGACATTCAAGCGAGAGCATACTCTTTTCTCCTTATTCTTGCTAAAATATTAGCATATTATTATAAATAAGGCAATATTATTTACAAAATCTCAACGCATTTCTCAATCGCTACAAGACTTATACGGCACGTATGTCCTTCAAAAAAGCGACGTCAAACGTGCTTTCAAAACGCTTGCGTCCTTTTGAAAATTGCCGTATAAATGCACAAACAAGCGTTTCAACGCTTGTTTGTGATGAGATAAACTTGTATTTTTGAAAAATCAATCGTTTCTCGTCTGCTGAATTTGCAGTGACAAAAGAGCAAGCGACGATGCAAGATCTTCGTTCTTCAAAGCAATGTTTGCAGGGATGTTGAGATGCACCGAAGCGAAGTTCCAGATTGCTTTTATGCCGGCATCGACCATTCTGTCCGCAACCTCTTGCGCAGCATACGCGGGTACGGTGATGATGCCTATTTGGATATTGAATCTCTCGACGATTTCTCTGAGTTTGGACACGTCGTACACGGGCTTACCGTTGATTTTGGTGTTGATTATTCTTTCGTTTTTGTCAAACGCCGCCACGATGTTCAAGCCGTAGTTTTCAAAACCGCCGTAGCCCAAAAACGCCTTTCCGAGTCCGCCTACGCCGACCAAAACGGCGTCGTGAGTGTTGTTGTAGCCGAGGAAACTTTCAAGGTCCGCAATTATTTCTTTGGTCACGTAACCCATCTTCGGTTTGCCTGCGACGGAGGATACGAGCGCGATGTCTTTTCTCACTTGCACGGGATTGAGGTTGAGTCCGTTTGCGATGGTGGTGCTGGATACTGTTGCCACGTTGAGCTTGTCGAGTTGATACAAATATTTCAGATAAGACGGCAATCTGTTCAGAGTTGCCTTTGAAATCTCTTTGTTGTCTTTGGTCATGTTCCCACCTTCTATCGATTTATCGATAAAAAATATACTCCCAAACAATGCGGAAAGTCAAGAATATAACGATTTTTATCAATCAATCGATATATTTTTATATTTTTAAAAGAAAAGAGCGTGCAATCGATATATTTCTCAATGCACACTCGTTTCGTTATTTAGCGTTTTAAATGCGTTATTCCACCTCGTCGAAGGTATCGTCGTTTTTGCCGTCGGTATCGCCCTTTTTGTCACTGCCGTTTTTCAAAGGACGTTTGACAACTTTATTTTTATTTTCTTTGCCTTTGATGACACCGATCACGATTGCAAGGCCGACAACAGCTATACAAAGGGGTTCGAGCACGGTTAGAAGTATGATGCTTTCGATTTTGTTCTTCGATTGCGATGCCCTCGCCACAGGATTTTCGCTCTTGCAGAGAGAAAATTTCAGCTCGCTTGTCGGGAGCGTGTCGCTGTGCCACGCATAACCTCCTTCGACTTGTTCAAAGTCGTATTGCGAGGACGTAACGTAATAATTCGTGTTTATTTTTACGTTCAAATTCTTAAATCCCGCCCACGTCGATGCAGGCGACACGAGATATGTAAAACGGTACACCGTCGGCACATATCTGTCGTCTATATCCGGATAAAGAGGTGCGACGACTTCGTTGATTATCGTTTGCCCGGGCTCGAAAGTCATATCGTATTCGAACCAACCGAACAAGTCGTTCAAGATATTGAAGTTATACGAGGTTGCAACGGTGTCGGTGTTGTCAAGGCTTGCCAAAACTGCGTTGTACCAATCTGTTTCGCTCACGCCGTACGACTCGTCGAAATAGGAAAACGCAAGTTGTTCGAAGTTGATTTGTTGCTTGCTTTGCAACTTAAACAAGCCCATTGCGGTGTCTTTCATCGAGTAGTCCGAATAGAACTTCGCTCTTTCGGCAACGTCGATTTCCTCCCCTATCGAATAAAAAACGTACGGATGATTCTCCGTCCAAAACGAAATTCTTGCCGCGCCGTCGTAAAACTGTTCATATCCCGTATATCCGCTCTCGCACACGATTTTCCTTTGGTCGATATTGCCCAAATAAATGCTGCAATACGCATTCTGTGCGGTGCAAGAATAGGTGTATTTGTAAACCACGGTATCCCTCTTGTAAAACTCGTGGTCGATTTTCTCGTCCTTAATAAGTTTTACGTTGCCAACCGAAAAATCTTTCCCCCTTTCGAGATAGGAAAAACGAATCTTCGTCGTCGCTTGCTCGCCGTCGATTTTGACGCCGTATACCTCTGACAAATCCGACGTTCCGCGCATTTCTCCAAGGCGCGCGATAGGGAAAATCACGTTTGTTTTTGCGATGATTTCGCTTGGATTTTTGAATGTGTATTTTGCGCTTACGCTGCCGATTTGAAGTCCGTTGAGATAATGCTCGTCAAACTGAATATCGAAAGTCAAGTCCTCTCTTTCAACGACGACGGGGCTGTTCTCGGTGGTGAGAATTGCGCCGGAAACGTCCCTTCCCTCGTAATATCTCATTGCGGAATTTGCCTCACAAACGGAAGACGGCAAAAGGACGGACAGCAACGCAAACGTTGCCACAAACACGGCGATCGCAATGCCGCATACGGCACTTTTTCGTCTTGTTGAAAACAGTGTGTTTTTCATAATAACCGTTTTACCTCCGCATTTAGATATTATAAAATTGCTTTTGTGCAAACAACGTTTTATTCGTTTATCGCACGGCAACATCTTTCAATTGAAACACAATCGCCTTTTTCAGCTCGTCGAGAGTGGTTTCGATTTGAAAGCCTATACGTCCACCCGAAAAGAAAATTCTATCCACGTCAAGCGCGCTTTGGTCAATCGTCGTCTTGAAAAACTTTTTCATTCCTATCGGGGAGCAACCGCCGTGCACGTAGCCGGTGAGTGCAAGAAGGTCTTTCGATTTGACCATTTCGATGCTCTTTTCGTTTACACACGCCGCCGCCTTTTTCAAGTCAAGTTCGCTTGCCACGGGGATGACGAAAACGTAGTGTTCCAAACTTTTTCCGACCGTCACCAACGTTTTGAAAACAAGGCTCTCGTCCACACCCAAAAGCGATGCTGCTTCAACGCCGCTCACCGCGTCGGTTATGCCGAGAGTGTGCTCTTTGTATGCGACTTTTTTTTGATCGAGGATACGCATTGCGTTGGTTTTTTCAAGTTTTTCTTTTGCCATATTCTTATTATTCCTCGCTCGTTTGCTCGTCCACTTTGAGCATAATGGCGCACTCTATACGCTTTTTAAAAAGGTCGCAGCCGTATGCGTACACGCCGTTGACGTCCCCGGTTGCGTTGTATGCGTTTGCCGCGCAACCGCCCGAGCAATAGAGCCTTGCCCAGCAATCGTCGCACTCCTTTCTCGAATACGCGTTGCATTTTTTGAACTTGGACTGAATATCGAGGTTTGTCACGCCCTTCCATATGTCGCCCATAAGGTATTCTTTGTTGCCAACGAATTGGTGGCAAGGATAGAGTTCTCCCGTCGGTGTTACGGCAAGATATTCCGTGCCGCTTCCGCAACCGGATATGCGCTTGTAAATGCACGGACCGCCTTCGAGGTTGAGCATGTAGTGATAGAACGTAAACGGTTTGCCTTGTTTGCGCCTTTCGATCATCATGTCGGCAAGTTTCTCGTATTCCTTGAAAATCACCTTTTTGTCGTCCTCGGTGAGTGCGTACTTGTCGGTTGGCGGACACACGACGGGTTCCATGCTGAGCTCGTCGAAACCGAGGTCGAGCATTGTTTGAATGTCTTTTGTAAAGTCGGGATTTCTATGCGTGAAAGTGCCGCGCATATAGTAGTTTTTTCCGCCTCTCGCCTTTACGAACTTTTGAAATTTCGGCACGATTATATCGTAGCTTCCCACACCGCCTATAGTGTGACGGAAATGGTCGTTGATTTCCTTTCTGCCATCAAGGGACAGCACGACGTTGTCCATCTCCTTGTTTGCAAACTCTATCACGTCCTCGTCGACGAGCATGCCGTTGGTCGTGAGCGTAAAACGGAAATTTTTGCCGTGTTCTTTTTCAATCGAGCGAGCGTAGGCAACGAGATCTTTGACCACTTGCCAGTTCATAAGCGGTTCGCCGCCGAAAAAGTCCACTTCGAGATTGCGACGAGTGCCGCTGTTTTCAACGAGAAAATCAAGCGCGCGTTTGCCCACTTCGTATGACATCAAGGCTCTTTCGCCGTGATATTTGCCTTGCGAGGCAAAGCAATATTCGCAGTTGAGATTGCAAGTGTGCGCCACGTGCAAACACATTGCTTTAAGCACCGTGTTGCGCTTTGCAAGCACGTCGACGTCGGGTTTGAAGTTGTCAACCGAAAAGAGTTTGCCTTCCGCTTTGAGTTCTTCGACGTCGGCTATGCACTCTCTGACGTCCTCTTCACTCACGCCCTCGTCTTTATACTTGTTTGCAACCTCCCTGACGATTTGCTCGCAAGGAGTGTTTTCGTACATATCGATAACGTCGTACGCCACGTCGTCCACGCTGTGCACGCTTCCGCTTGCCGTGTCGAGCACGATGTTGTATCCGTTAAGTTTGAAAGAATGAATCATGTCGTTTCGTCCTAATTTCTTTCGTATTTTCACGCCGCAACGCGACGTTTAATTGTTTTGCGTTTTTACACAAAAAACGCCTAGCATAACTAGGCGGTCTTTGCAAAAATTGTTTTTGCTATAAATTACTTTGCAGCCTTTTCGCACTTTTGGTTTGCAACGCCGCAGGAAGTTTTGCAAGCGGATTGGCAAGAAGTTTGGCATTCGCCGCAGCCGCCGTTCTTTTTGCTTTCGTTGAGATCGCGCGTTTTCAAAGTTGTGATTCTTTTCATTGTTTACGACTCCTTACTATTGATATTCTTATTATATTGACTTATATCCGCTTTGTCAAGGCAATTTGCCAAAAGCATAAAGCGGTTTGTCGAGTTCGTTTTATTGTTTTTCAACGAGAATTTGAGAGGGGAAACGCCTCGTTTCGCTTGAAACGCTCACGCCGTTTTCATACATAAGCGTCAGGTTTTTTATATCGTCCTGACACACGATTTCCCCCTTCACGATTATGGGAGATCCCGGCGGATACGCCCACACGTTTTCAAGACTAATTTTGCCCGACGATTTGTCAAAATCGACGTATTCGCCGCTTAAACCGTTCGTTTTGCACGGATCAACCGCCTTTTGCGGCAAAATAGGAGTTATCGTCTTTGTAAGTCCGTTGCGCTCGGACAGGGTATCGTCGATTGCGAACAGAGCGTTTTCAAGCGCGTAAAAATTATCTCTCGTATCCCCCGCTCCGCTCATTGCAACGGTATAGTTTACCCCCGCCATTTCAAGCTCTATATCGTACACGTTGCGCAAAACTTTTTTGAGTTCCACACCGCTTATCGCGCCGCCCGTGCACAAAATCACGAGTTTGGACTTGTCGTAGGCAAACACTCTGCCGTCTTTTTTTGCGTCGAACAGCGCAAGTTTTTTCAAGCGCGCAAGCGATTTTTTGCACAAATCGATATTTTTGCTCCACTCCGAGCACAACTCGTTTGCTCTATCTTTGAGCATGCGCACGCAACCGTCCATAGACGCCATAAGCACGTACGAGGGCGAACTTGTCTGAAAAACCGCAAGGTTTTTGTCCACGATTGCCGTGTCCACTCTATCCGTACACACCGACAGCAATGCGGTTTGCGTGAGAGACGGAAGCGTTTTGTGCAAGCTGTTGACAACTATGTCCGCACCCAAAGTCCTTGCGCTTTCGTGAAACTTTTTGCAAAGCCCCAAATGCGCGCCGTGCGCCTCGTCCACAAACAATATCGCGCCATGTTCGCGGCAAATCTCCGCAATGGATTTTATATCGCTGATTATACCCTCGTAGGTCGGCGAAGTGACGACGACAAGTTTTATATCGGGGTTTTCCTCAAACGCCTTCTTCACGCTCGAGGGATAAACCGAGCCGTAAAAGCCGTATTCTTCAAAATACGTCGGCATGACGTACACGGGATTCAAGCCGAACACTTCGACGGCATTGAAAACGGACTTGTGGCAGTTTCTCGCAACGAGGATTTTGTCGCCCTCTTTACACACCGAGCGTATTGCCGCAAGCACTCCGCCCGTGCTTCCGTTGACCAAATATCTTGCGTGCTTCACGCAAAAAACGTCGGCGGCAAGTTTTTCGGAATCTAAAATTATTCCGTTTGCGTCGTTGAGGTTGTCAAAGCCCTCTATCTCGGTTATGTCGATTTTTTGCGCACCGTACAAATAGTCGAAATCCGCGCGCTTGTGTCCGGGCATGTGAAAGGGCACGATTCTGTTGTCGTCGTGCTTTTCAAGCAGTTTTGCAAGGCTTGTTTCGTCGTGCTTTTTGACGTCGGAAGCGCAAAAGCCCTTTTTCAATCCCGAAATAACGTTTTTTATTTTTTCTTTCATAATTCGATTATAGCATTATATATTCAAAAATGCTATGGAAAATCTTTTTGGAGTGTGATATAATATGCTCGCTTGCAAAATTTGCTAAAAAAATCTGAAATTTTAGGCAAAAAAACGCAAGGAAAATTCCGCATTTTTTCGCAAAGCGTTGCAAGCGATGCGGCAAATCGTCAACGCGAGGTGCGTATGAAGAACAAACTTTCAATCATATCGGCAATTTTGGTTTTAGTTTTGTCGGCGACATTTCTATTTGCGTGCGCACAAAAAGACGACGCACCCGTTGCGGTTGACTATAAACAAGACAACTCCTTTGCCGTCAACACCGTTGAGGACGACTCCGCACTTGTTTTCGAGCCGATTGCCGACCTCGTTTACGGCGAAAACGGCAAATCCTACAAAAAAGTTGACTACCGCTACGGCGTAGTGTTTTATACCGGGCTTAACATAGACGCAAACGAATATAGTTACCTCGGCAATGCGCTTGCAAAGCAAGGTTATCTTGTGATAATAAAAAAAGACAAAACCTCGTTTTACAATTATACCGCAACCGAAGAAGCTTTCAACAAATATCCGACCGTCAAATTTTTTATAGGCGGTCATTCCTCCGAAGGCGGAGCAACGGCTATTCGCAGGGCAAGTGAACACGATCAATTAATCGTCGGTGCGCTTCTATTCTCCCCCGTAAGCAGACAACACAAAGTTCTTGACGAAAACGGCAATCCCCAAAAGGACGAAAACGGCATTGAAATTCAAATTGCCGACACTCTTGCAAACTCATCTCTGCCCACCCTTCTTCTTCTCGGTGATTCCGACAAAGTTCTAACCGAAAGCCAAATTGCCGACACACTATCGAAAATGCCGTCTGACCAAACAAAACATGTCATCGAAGGTGGCACGCATATAGGTTTCACAAGCATTGACAGTGTGGACGATATACCAATCAAACTTCCCAATTATCAAGCAGATTTCGAAGCGTCGGATAACATTCAAAAAGAAAACCAACGCGCGCTTACAATTCAATATTCGCTTGAATTTATGAAAAATCTGACGAAATAGCCGCTCGTTTTATATCAAAAAAGACGCCGAAAAGGCGTCTTTTTTATATGTTTTTTCGTTTATTTTTCATATGTTTTACGTTTGTTTTTTCGTATTCTTCTTTGTTTCCGTCGTATAAACTTTGCTTTCAACGCACGGCACAAATTTGATACGTTTTTAACGCTTCACTCGCACGATTTCGGTTGACGTTTCTCTGACGTATCTCTCTTGAAGCAATCTTTGGGATATTCCGTCGATTGCGCCCTCGTGCTTATCGTTTTGGCAAGAAAGTTCAAGCACGTAAGTCATCACCGCAACGAGCATCATGTTCGGGAAGGGGATCATCGTGCCGGTGTCTATCATCGAATAGCCTTCAAAACCAATCCACGCAACGCACACGAAAAACGCGAATTTGAATTGTTTTGTCATCATCTTCACGCACAATCCCAAACGCACGACGTAATAATACACGTATGCGGCAATGCCGACGATTCCCATACATCCAAGCACTTGGAACAGCGTGGAATGGAACCAGTATTGTTTCATATCGTTGAACATACCGGGGCCGTAGCCGACGTAGCCCATGCCCGCACCGAAGATAGGATGTTGTTTAAACAGCTCCCACGCCTCTTTGTACAGGTCGCTTCTGCCCGACGTCATATCGCCCTCGCCTACGTGAATTCTGTTGCCGAGGCTCTCGATAAGCCCTCTTACGACGTCTTTTCCTATCGCACATAATATGACGGCGACGACGATGCAAGCGGCAAAATATATCGCTTGACGTTTGCGGTTTGGTGCTTTGCAGATTGAAAACGCAATGCCGAATACGAGCGCGATAAATCCGCAAAGTATTCCGCCTCTTGAAAGAGTCATGCAAAGGCAGAAGTATTGGAAAAACGCCATAAGGATGTACGCCCACCCTTTCGTCGACCTTGTGGAAAGATAAAGAGCCATAGGCGCGGAAAAGAGCAAAAACGTTGCGATGTTGTTGCGATTGCCCCAACCGACGTTCCAGTACGCACTTGCCCAATCGCTCGGTGAAACGTTCGAACGAGCAATAATCACGGCCATCTCGACGCATACGGCAAAGCCTATCCACATCACGACCTTTGCAAAATACTTTGCATAGTCCCTGTTTTCGTCCTTTTTTATGAAGTTTGCAAAGAGCAAATACACAAACAACACGCCTATGCCCAGCGCAAGCACGTTGGGAAGCGCGGTGAGATAATTTTCTTTTGCGATTACGCCCACTCCGCCGAGCAACAGCGCGACGCTGATTGCGATTTGCGGACAAAACATTCTTCCGAATACGAAACGCTGTTTTTGTTTGACTTTTGAAATCGTGTTTCTGACAACGAAAATTACGATTGCGACGCCCAGCGGAATAAAAGTCGGCCAAAGGTACGCAAACTCGTCCACTTTGTCCTTGTAAATCATCAGCATTGCTCCGAACGCATTGACCGAAAGGGGCAAAATATCGTCCGAAAACACCAAAACTATGCTCGACACCAGTATGAGAGCGACAAAACCGAAAGTCGCATTTTGCGTTGTCCACGCCGTGACCACGATTGCCAAAACGAGAAGAATATACAAATCCGTGTGCGCAAACTTGCGTACGCCCTCTTGCGCAAATAACAATGCGCTTTTGACTTTTTTCAAGTTTTCTTTCATCAAAAGTAATCTACGCGCGAAACCCCAACAGTTTTCCCCTGCGCGTCCGCCGAAAAAAATCGGTGCGTTTATCCTTTGAATTATTCACGCAAAAATGCGTGTTTTTCGTGCGATTTTTTGTGTTTATCGCAATTATATTTTGTGTGTTTCGACAAAAGTTTTTGCACGTTCCGTCGATATTTTATCCAAAATTATGCAAAAAAGCGAACATGCAATTATGCCGTCCGCTTCGCACAATCAGTCGATATTGACGACGATTTTGCTGTATTGATAGGGATATTTCACGCAATTTTCCACAACTTGCGGCACTTCCTCGAAGTTTGCCGCCGCGCTGATAATACCGCTTGTTTTCACAATCTTGTTTGCAAGAAGGTTGATTGCCGACGACATGCTACCCTCGCCGTTCGAAACGCCTTTCACTTTGAGTTGCTTTTTCAAAATGGGGTATGCGTCGATTGCGTGCTTTGCGCGGGTTGCGTAACCTGCGATAATCACGTCGCCCTCGTTTTTGACAAGACGGATTGCGGAATTTATATCCACGCTTTCGCCTGCGAACACCGCCGCCTCGCTCATTCTTCCGCCCGTGATTTCCTCGACTCTGCGTTCGAGATTGTCGTAGGTAGGATTGAGCGTATAGCAAACGCCCCATTTTTGAGCAAGCGCGAGCTTGTCCGAATCCAAATCTATGAGAATCGGCACAAACTGATAATAGTTTGCCATTTGCGAGATGATAAGGCCGAGAGTGCTTGCGCCCAAAATCACGATATAATCGCCTTTTTCAAGGTCGAGAGCTTCGAACACGTTGTCGCCCATAGCGATGTACTCTGCAAACAACGCCTCCTCGTCGCTCACTCCGTCGGGGAGCGGAAAAACGTTTTCGAAAGGCACGCAAACGAAATCTCTGAGCAAACCGTCAACGTCGACGCCCATGGTTTTCACGACGTCCACGCCGTGATCCTGCGCTTTGACGTATGGGCTTACGACAACGCGCGCACCCAATTTGAGCCCGCTCTCTTCGTCCGCCTCCGAAACGTACGCCACCGCCGAATGTCCCGGCGTAATCGCATTGTCTTTTGAACGGGTTGCGAAATTTGACATATCCTGCGAGGATACGGCAACTTTGGACAATTTGAGTTTGACTTGCCCCTCTTCTCTGACGCTGGTGCTTTCAACAAGCACTGCGCCTTCGTCTTTGTTTATAAACCATTGTTTCATAATTGTCGTTATTATATCACATAAGGATAAGGAACGCAAGGACAAAACCTAATCGAAGATTGCGACGTCGGTTTTGACGGCAATAACTCAATCATTTTGCCAGCACTCTTACGTAGCTTTTCAACCCTTCGGGCTTATCCTTGGATATCTGCCACTTTTCTCTTGCGATCGAGTCGTCCGCATAGAAATAAATCTGTTTGTTTGTCCAGGCGTTTTCAAGTTGACGGTTCATAATACCAGACTCGAACACCATATCGAACACGTCGCTATGCGTGCCCACGTACACGACGTCGCACTTGTTTTCGATGATGAAATCCACAAGGTCGTCGCGAAGCATGAACGCAAGTTGCGAATCGCTTATCACAAAGCCGCCGGCACACTCCTTGCAAGGCTGCAACATAAATTCGTCAAGGGGCGCGCGCGTCTTTTTGCGCGTAAGTTCCACAAGTCCGAGCGACGTAAAACCGATTGTAGACGTTTTCATTCTGTCGCGTTTCAACGCCTCTTTCAGCGTTTCCAGCACGCTTTGACGATGCTCTTCGACGGTCATGTCGATAAAGTCTATTATCACTATTCCGCTGATGTTGCGAAGTCTGAGTTGAACGGCAATGCTCTCCGCCGCCGCAAGATTCGTTCTATAAACGGTGTCTTCGAGATGGCTCGTGCCCACGAATTTGCCCGTGTTTACGTCTATAGATGTCAATGCTTCCGTCTTGTCTATCACAAGATACGCGCCGTTTTGCAACCACACTTTTCTGTCGCAAAGGTGGTTTATCTGCGCCGACACGCCGTAGTATTTCATTATGTTGCGCTCGCCCTCGTACATCACGACGGGTTTGCCGATTTTTCCTGACAGCTTTTTTACGACCGTTGCGTCGTTTGCCACAACCTCGTCGACGTCCTCGTACATTGTTTCGCGCACCGCTCTTTCGAAAAGGCTTGCCTCTTCGAACACCAACTCGCCCTCTTTTGCCGCCGCATAATCTTTGCGGATTTGCTCCCAACGCTCTTTGAGAGCGTACATCTCGTTTGACAAATCGTCGTCGCTCGCCTTGTCCGCTGCGGTGCGAATGATATATCCCATACCATCGGGGCATATCGAGGAAACGTACTCTTCGAGATAAGCTCTTCTCTTTCCGTCCTCGATTTTTCTCGACGCGCCCGTGAACGAGGACAGCGGAAGCAACACGAGATAAAATCCCGGTATCGTAACGTCCGTCGTAAGTCTTGCGCCCTTTTGCCCCAAAGGCTCTTTTACGGCTTGGCACATAATGACGTCGCCGGGAGAAACGTTGAAAGTTTTGTTGCCTTGCGGCATATCTCTTTCAAGTCCTCTGCTGTCCACGAGCGAATCGCCCGTGTACAAAAAACCGTTGCGTTCCTCGCCGATGTTGACGAAAGCCGCCTGCATGCCGCATATGACGTTTTCCACTTTGCCCTTGTAGATATTGCCTACAATGCCTCTGAAATTTGCGCGTTCAACGGAAAAATCTTCAAGGTTTCCGTCATCGACAACAGCCGCGCGCGTACAATACGGCGTGTAGTCGAGAATGAGTTGTTTCATTTTGATATATTCCTAAAAAATTGATATCTTTTAAGAGCGCAAAAACGCAAAAACGAACTATACGCCCAAAAGGCGCAAGTCCGCTTCTATTTTTGCAGATACCGGTCGACTTCCACGAGTTTTCCATCGTCGTCGACGTATTGAGCGACTTTTTCAACATCGCAAAGTTTCAAATCCTCACCGAGAATTTCGTTGAGTTTTTGAAGTATTCTGTCGGGGCGCAGATTGACGCTTCCCGACGCAAGGCGCGCTACGAGTTTTCCGTCCTTTTCAAAGAAAGAGAAAATCTTGCTCGCCACGTTTTCGGTGACGATTTCGCCCTTCTTTTCGTAGCTTATTTCAAACTTATCGCCTACTTCTATTTGTCTGTAAGGCGTATTGAAAACAAAGTCTGCGCAAACCACTTTCGCTTGCAAATTGGGATTTTTCTCACAAGCAAACACCTTGCTTGCTTTCAGGTCATCGGGCACTGCCGCGTTGAACTTTTCAAACACGACGTCCGCGCTCTCGTTCGTATCCAGCGTAAGATATTCCGCAATCGACGAAATACCCAACGAAAGAGGTGGTGAAAAATACATCAGAGCATGAGGGTTAAAGCCTTGCGAATAATTTATGCTGATTTTGCCGCGTCTTATAACCCTGTCCATATGGCGCAAAAGATCGATGTGCGATATAAAGCATACGCTGCCCGTTTTTCGATATTTGAGGACTATCATATCGTACACCTCCCAAGTCTGTTTGCGCCGCATCCGTTGCAGCCTTCGCGACAATTTTTGGTGGTTACGCCCTCGTATGCAAGTTCACGTTGTTTGAGCAAATATTTTTTGCTCACACCCGAGTCGATAAACTCCCACGGCAAAGTTTTGTCAAGGGGGATCGCTCCGTAATAATCTTCCATTTTAAGATTGCAATCGGCAAAGGCTTTTTCCCATACGTCCCACTTGAAATGCTCGCTCCAACCGTCGAATTTCGCGCCGAGATTATACGCTCTTTCGATGACGTAGGATTGTCTTCTGTCCCCTCTTGCCAAAGCGGCTTCGAGCACCGACGTTTCCGCGCCGTGCCATGAGAAAGTTACGCCCTTAATTTCGCGCAAAAGCCCTCTCAAATAGTTTTGTTTGCGTTTCATCTCGCCCATGGAGATTTGCGCTTCCCATTGGAAAGGCGTGCAGGGCTTGGGAATGAACACCGCACAACTGACGGATATGTTCAAACCGCGCTTTGAGCGTTTTTGCCAATAGAGTTGTTTAAGGCGTTTGCAAATTTCGGCAATGCCTTGAATATCCTCGTCCGTTTCGGTGGGAAGTCCCATCATAAAATAGAGCTTTACGCTGTCGTAACCTGCCTCGAACGCAACGGAAATTTTGTCGATTTCCTCTTCGGTTACGTTTTTGTTGATGACGTTGCGCAATCTTTGCGTGCCTGCTTCGGGCGCAAACGTGAGTGAGCTGCGACGAGAATTGTTTGCCATATCCGGCTTGAAACTGCTTATTCTCAAACTCGGCAAAGCAAGATTTATGCGCTTTTGTTTGCAATACTCTCCAAGCTCCGCTTCCAGCTCTTCGAGTCCCGTATAATCGCTTGTCGAGAGCGAGCAAAGGGATATTTCGTTAAAGCCCGTGCTGTCCACCATTTCTTTTGCGATTTCCGCGCAACGTTTCGCACTGCGTTCTCTTATAGGTCTGTACCAAAAACCTGCCTGACAAAATCTGCAACCGCTTGCGCAACCGCGATAAAGTTCGAGCGTGGCTCTGTCATGCACCGCCTCTATGTTGGCAACCAGCGGACGCGTGGGATATTCGGCGTTTTCAAAGTCCTGAACGACTGCTTTCACAACCGTTTCGCCCTCTTGATGCAAGGACGGGACGTATGCGCCCTCCATACCCTTGACTTTTTTCAAAATCTCTTGTTTGGAAAGCCCTTGCTCTCTGCCCTCGGTGACGACTTTGAGAATCGCTATGTCCGCATCCTCGCCCTCGCCCACGAGAATTATGTCGAAAAAGTCCGCAAACGGTTCGGGATTCACCGAGCAAGGTCCGCCGGCAAGCAATATGGGATAGGAATCGTCCCTGTCCTTTGCTCTGAAAGGAATCTGCGCCAAATCGAGCATATAAAGCACGTTTGTGTACAAAAGTTCGAAGCCGACCGAAAAACCGACGACGGTGAAATCTTTGAGCGGTTTTTTCGTTTCGAGAGATAAAAGCGGAATGTTGTTTTCTTTGAGTTTTTGCGCAAAATCGGGCGCGGGAGCATAGCAACGCTCCGCAACGTAACCGTCGGTCTTGTTGACGATATCATAAAGAATCGCAACGCCAAGATTGCTCATTCCGATTTCGTAAAGTTCGGGAAAACAAAATACCATATCCCCCTTGCGATGTTTGTTCATATCGGGGATATTCCACTCACCGCCCGCATATCTTGCGGGCTTTTCGACTTCGCCGAGCAAAGCGAAATATTTTTGTTTGTAATCTTGATTTTGCATCGCTGTATCTTAGTTGTTTTTATTAGGTTCAAATAAATTTCGTTTGCCTCGTTTGTCCGCTTGCGCACAAAGTGCGCCCAACCAAGCAGATAATTCGGCGAAATTGCAATTCAAATTCACCTGCGCGCAAAGCACGCACCCACCAAGCAAGCACTCTCGCGGATTTGCGGTTTGAGGCTTTATCCGTCTTATTTTGAGAGCAAAGAGGGCTTGCGCAGTTAGTGATTGCGAGAACAAATACGGCTATAGCAATCGCCCAAAAGATTTTCGTTTCTATTTAGGGGATTCCCACGCTTGCGCTCTGAATGACGATGTGGGCGATTGCCTTTGCCGCAACGCCGTTTGAGCAATGGCCTTAGCAATGGTTTATGCATAGAGCGGCGGCGCCGATGATGCCGGCGTCGTTTTTGAGGGTTGCCGCAACCACCTTGACTTTGGGCGTATATTCCGCGCCGTACTTGTTTCTCGACACGTATCTTTGCAACGGTTTGATGATGTTGTCGCCTTGATTTGAAATGCCTCCGCCGATGATTATGACCTCGGGCGCAAAGATATTCGCATAGTTGACAAGCCCCACACCGACATACTTGATATAGCGTTTTACCACCGCAATCGCCACTTTATCTCCCTCTTTTGCGCAGTCAAACACTATTTTTCCGCTGTTTCCGTCCTCCTCGACTTTTTTTGCAAGCAAGCTGTCGGGGTGCTTTTCGCAAGCGGTTTGAATCTGATTCATAAGCGCGGTTGCAGACGCATACGCTTCGTAACAGCCTTTCTTTCCACAGCCGCACACCGCTCCGCCGAGATTGATTTGGATATGTCCGCCTTCCGCTCCCGCCGAGCGATTGCCCGTGATAAGTTTGCCGTCCGCGACGATGCCCGTCCCCACGCCCGTGCCGAGCGTAACCATAACGGAATTTTTCGCTCCGTTGCCCGCTCCGAACATAGTTTCTCCGAGTGCGGCGCAGTTTGCGTCGTTTGAGAGTTTTACGTTTTTGATTTGCGTCTTTTCGGCAATCATTCTCGCCATCGGCGTATTGCGGAAATTGATGTTGCAGGAATAGCGCACTATGCCCTTTTCGTCGTAGATCGAACCGGGACAACCTATGCCGATGCCCTCGATTTCGTCCTTGCAATCCTTCACCAAATCTTCGATGAGATTTGCGATGTCTTGCACGATAAGGAAGTCTTCTTTGCCCGGGGAAGTGACAACCACTTTTCTTGCAAGAATGTTGCCCTTTTCGTCAACGATGCCGCCCTTTATGGTCATGCCGCCGATGTCGATGCCAACGTATTTCATAAAACGCCTCGTGTAACTTTATTATTAATATTTTATTATATACTCATATAAAAGTCAAGAAGTGTAAAGGGCGAACTTATAGCATGAATTTTGTCAAAAACTCGTTCGGAGCGTTCTTATACGCGGTATGTGCCTGTTCGAAGACGGATTTGACATCTAAAAGCTAACGAAAATTTATTCAAGGGGCACTTATATACGGAATGTGCCTGTTCGAAGACGGAATTGGAGTCGCAAGGCGACGACCGGTCGCTCGAGCGTCATTGCGGTCAAGGCAATCGTCCTATGTCATCCCGAGGAGTGAAACGACGCGGGAATCCCCTAAATAGAAACGAGAACACTTTTGGCGATTGACAAACACCGCATTTGTTCTCGCAATCACTACCGCGCAGAGAATTTGCGCTATCAGTTCGAACAAGGGCAAAAACTCCCGCCACAATTTCGCCAAATTATCTGCTTGGTGGAAGTCGGGCGGGACACCCGCACCCGATTAGCATGAACGGCGGTATGGGCAGCGTTAAGCAACACATCCAGTGAATGTGTTGTAGCCAAAGCTAACGAGGCGGATTGCGGTGCGCAAACGCCGAAGTCCAAACACGTGATGAAGGGGGAAAATTGCAATTTAGTAGTTATATGGTGGGAGAAAAGCCCGGAAGGGAAAGAGGGGCAAATCTAATTTAAAAGTATGCGACGTACACTCTTGTAGAGGACGAACATACACTTGGGAAAGGAAGTAATTTTTAAATTTTAGTGTTTTGCAGCACGTCGCCTATCATCGTAGTAAGCTTATTTTTCACGGCAATCTTTTTCAAATCCTGCTCGGATAAAGTGCAAATAACGTTTCCACTATCGTCAACGACTTCGAACGAGGTTTGCGTAAGCCTGCCGACGTGATGAAAAAGCCGCAAAATCGGCACGTTTTTCGAGATTTTTATACGCTTTTGTTCGACGCCGAGAGAATAGTTTTTGCTATCCACGTCAAGCGCGCTCGAATAGGTTTCGTCTTTGCTTGCGAAAGTCGCGCCGTAAAAAAGGAATACCGCCATTATCCCGAAAGTGAAATTCAATCCGAAGAAGAAAGACGAGACAAACAGTCCCAAAAACAAAAAAGAACACGCTATGCCGGCGATTTGCAAGCCTTTGATTGCTTTGAGTTTGTTTTTGCAAAAGCCCAAAACCACGCGCGAACCGTCAAGCGGATAGACGGGCAAAAGATTGAACAGACCAAGCGACAAGTTTGCATACAGAAACGCAATCGTATAGGGATACGACGCAGGATACAGCCACCATAAACCGAGGGTGACGAGCGCAAGCACGATGTTGCAACAAGGGCCGGCAAGTCCTATAAGCACGCTTGAAGTCTTGTCGAAATTTTCGCCCGCGCTCATCATTGCCCCGTACGGCAAAAGCACAATCTTTTTGACGACGTATCCCCTTGCTCTCGCCATAAGCGCGTGCGCCCCTTCGTGAAAGAGGAGCGCAAGCAAAGTCCATACGAAATCAAGCGCATGCCCGAATGCCACAAGCGCAAGAGCAAGCGCAAAAAACAGAGGATTAACCTTGAATTTCATAAGGATAAACCTCTTGTTTTGTCAAATTGAAGATACTATGCTTGAAATGTTAGACAGAGTTTCCACAATGGAAGTCGCCCTGAAAATGTTTGCGAAAAGAAAACCGAGCGACACGAAAACGCCGATTGCAACGGGGATTATCGCAACGTCCAAAGCATCCAGAACGCCCTTCTTAAATCTGTGTTTTTTGCCGACGCGATTTTCGACAAATTCGTTTTGAGAGATTTCAACGTCGAGTTTTTTGCTTTCATCAAATTCCATATTTGCCACCTCGCATATACTTTATTCTTGCAAGCGACAAAATATAACAACGCAAAAAAAAATAAGTAGGCTCATTGACCCGAAGCCAATACCTTTGCCTACTTACGTCGGATAATTCCAACGACGATAGCGTATGCAACTGCTTGATTATTGTCAAGCGAAAAACCTGAAATTTAATATCTCGGCATGTCGAGAGTCGTTTGAAACTGCTTCACCCTTGTTGCCACAGCCTCGATTGCAATTTTATACTCTCCTTTTTCGCTCTGTTCGACTTTGATTTTTGCCCTGCCGTCAAGCGCAAAATAATCGCGCAACACGTTGTTGACATCGTTTTCGAGCGCGGTTGAAAATCCTTGTTTTATGCCCACTTTGTCCTGCGTGAGCATATCTCTCATTCTGCTTGCAATCTGTTTGGACGCTTTCATCTGAACCACCTCAATCGCCTTTTGGGCGCAATATCCACGAAAACTTTGCTGTTTTGCGCCACGTTTTTGGCAAGCACGTCATAGGCGCGGTTGGATATTGCGTGCTGCGGTATCGTGCCGAGTTGCTGATAGAGCGTGATCATATCGTCGTCAGGAATCACGCCGATGGGCGCAAGATGCAACAGTGAGCTTATTTCGCTTGCCGACAGCATTTCACCCCTTGCAATCATATCCGAGCGCACTCTGTTGACGACAAGCGAAACGTCTTTCAAACGATAACTTGCAAGCAGGCTTATCACCTTGTCCGCATCTCGTATCGCTGACGCCGAGGGAGTTGTGACAACGATTGCCTCGTCGCAAGCCGACACCGCCCTGTGAAAGCCGTGTTCTATGCCTGCCGGACAATCGACGATCACAAAATCGAACTCGCAAAGTCCGTCCACAACGTTTCTGAACGCTTGCGCCGTGATTTGAGCGCAATCTTTTGACGACGGCAGTATCTTCATCGGGCTTTCCGAATCGTTTACGAGAGCTTGAAACGCCCTGCAACGACCTTGCAACACGTCGCCTATATCGTAGACCACTCGTCTTTCTATGCCCGTCACGACGTCGAGATTGTTCAGCCCGACGTCGCCGTCCACAAGCGCGACTTTATATCCTGCAAGCGCAAGTTTTCGCCCAAGCGTCGCCGTGACGGTGGTTTTCCCTACACCGCCCTTTCCTGAAGTAACAACGATTTTTCTCATATTCTAATAATAAAAAACAGACACCGTATATAAATGTCTGTTTGTCGAATAAATAAACTTTTTTTGTCAAAAGATTGGTGCAATCTCACTGTGCCGCAAGGCAATATCGCTGTTTCAATATAGTTTTACGCCGAGCATGTCGCTAAGCAAATCTCTTTCTTCAAAAAATCTTGCGCCGCCTATGGCAATTGCGTTTTCGACGTCTTTGAGAGGCGTAACGGGGAGTTCGAGAGCTTGTTCGAGATACTCGATAAGTCCGGGGATGTGGAGAGAACCGCCCGAAACGAATATGCCCTTGCGCAAAATTTCCGCCGACAGTTCGGGAGGAGTTTGATTGAGGACGGACATTATGACTTCTATGATGTCGTCAACAAGCGGAATCACGGCGTCGCGCATTTGCTCTGCCGTGACATAGAGAGAGCGAGGCGAACCGTCCGCACTGCCGCCGCTGACGGCATAACTGCCCTCGTCGTTGACGTAGAAAGAAAGCGCAGATTTTTTGAGATTTTCGATGGTAAATTCGCCCACTTTCACGCCGTAATTCATATACAAGCTGTCAATGATTGCGTTGTTGAAAGCGTCGCCCGCTATATTGACCGAGCAGCCCGTTGCTATGCCGTGGTTGGTGACTGCGGAAATTTCGGTTTTTCCGCCGCCGATGTCAACGAAAAGTCCGCCGATGCTGTTGGTGTAAGCAAGAAGGCTCAATCCCGACTCCACGAGCGTAACTTCCTTTATGCCTGCTTTTATGCAGCACTTTTCCACCGCGCGCCTGTCCGAACCCGACGAGGATTCGCAAATGGACACGATAGCTTTGATTCTGGGCATAAAAATGCCTTCGGGGATAATCTTTTTGAGGAAGTAATTGAGGAGCATGGTTGCCATTTCTTCGTCAACGATGATACCCTCTTTTATAGGGGCGATGACTCTTGCGCCGCCGAGCGAACCGGTCATAACGCTTTCCGCTCTGTAACCTGCGTCGCGGATTTCGAGGCGGTTGCGCGATTTGGTCGCAATGGCGATTGCAGGCTCGCGCAAAACGAGCCCTATGCCCTTTTGATAAATGGTGATAAACTTGCTTCCAAGGTCAATCGATAATTCTATTGTTGCCATTGATAACTCCGACTCGAACGAGAATATCGCCGAGTTTTTCTTTGGGCAGTCCCATTATGTTCGAGTAACTGCCGCTGTATTTTTTCACTATTCTTTTATCTTGAATCCCGTATGCGCCCGCCTTGTCAAAGGGTTTGCAATCGTCAATATACGCATAGATTTGCTCATCCGTGAGGGTTTTGAAAGTGACGAGCGACTTTACGCAAGCCACAACTTTTTTGCCCTCGCACGTCACGCAAACGCCCGTATATACTACATGCGTGCGTCCGTTGAGGCTTTTTATCATCTCGAAAGCACGCGCTCTGTCGTGCGGTTTGCCATACACTTTGCCGTCAAGCACGACGATTGTGTCCGCCGCAATGACCGTGTCGCTTCTATGCTCGCAAGCGATATACTCCGCCTTTGCTTTTGCGAGTTTTTCGACGAGCAAAAACGGGAAACGGGATTTTATCTCGCTCTCGTCTATATTTGCGGGGATAACCTCGTATTTTACACCCATATCCGCAAGAATTTCCTTGCGGCGAGGCGAGGACGAGGCGAGAATCACGTTGTTTGAAAACTTGTTCATTTCGTGCCGATTTCGATTAGATTTTCTAATCTTTCGTTTTGGTATTTGCAATCATTATTCCGATTACAGAATTTCGAGGTTCTTGCCGTATGCCGCCTTAAATTCTGCCGCCGCGCCCATTGCATCCTTGACTTCGAGCGCGCAATCTCCGCCGTTTTCGCATTCGGTCTTGACAATTACGCTGTCACCCAAAACATCGCAGTTGATGCCTGTGACGACGCCGCTTTGGCTTCTGTCAAAGCTCTCGGCAATGCGCAAAATGACGCTGAGCTTTCTGATTGCGTCCACGTCCTCCTGGGTGAGCATATCCTTGTATTTGAGGATTTCGTCGCGTGCGTTTTCGGCTTTTCTGTGCCCTGCGGCAACGAACGCCGCAACGACTATATCCTTGTGCGGCACACCGTAGAGGTTGCTGTTGAGGATGATGTACGCCGAGTGGAGTTGGTGATTGTAGAACTTGATTCTCATACCGCTGTCGTGCAAAAGTGCGGCGATTTTGAGCACTCTGACGTAAACTCTGGGCATCTTGTGAAGCACTTTGAGTTGTTTGAAAAGCTGTATGGAGAGATTGTAAACATGCTCTGCGTGCGCAATATTGAGGTCGTGATACTTCATTTGCGTGTAAATGGAGTGTCCCAAAACGTCCGAAAGAGGTCTTTCGTTGACGCCCGGCACAGCATAGCGGAACATTGCGCCCTCTCTCAAACCGCAACCGCTGATTGTGATTTTTTGGAAGTCGAAGCGAGAAAGCACCGCTTTCATAACGGCAAGCGCGCTCGGGAAGATGTCCGCGCGTCCGCTCGAAAGTCCCTTGATCTTCATCGTGCTATTGAGGTCGAGTTTCTTTATCGTATTGTAGATGTTTTCGAACTCCGAAACGGGCAATTCGTAATTGTGCGTCATGTTGAAAGGATATTTCTTGATAAGACGGCTGATTCTGCCGAGGTTTCTGAAACTTCCGCCCACACCGACAAACGCCGTATCCGGTTCGATACCGTCAAGCCAGGGGATTTTTTCAAGTTGTTCGCCGATGAAGTCCTCGATCTTCTTTGCGCGCTCTTGCGGCGTAGAGGAATCGTTTTTGAACAAATCCGTAAGCGTAACCGCGCCGAAAGGCAAGGTTTCGAAATGGATTAGGTTTCTTCTGTTGTAATAGATGAGGTTTGTAGAGCCGCCTCCCATCTCCATAATCAAGCCCTTGGGGATGTCCATAGAGTTGATTACGCCTTGATAAACGAGCATTGCTTGCTCATCGGGAGAAAGCACTTTGATTTTGATGCCACAAGTCATTGCGACTTCGTCGAGGAAACTCTTTTGATTTTTTGCACGTCTGACCGCCGCCGTCGCATACGCAAAGATTTTGTCAACCTTGTTTGCGTCGCACAAACGACGGAACATTGTAAGCGTTTTTATCGTCTGCGCAATGCGCTGCGGCTTGATGAAACCGTCCCAGTCCATATCTTGTCCGAGTCGCACCATTTCTTTGAGTTCGTCAAAAACAACAAAGTAGCCTCCGTCCAAAACGTTGACCAGCACGAGTCTTGCAGAGTTTGAGCCAATGTCGATAATCGCTATTTTTTCCATATAATTCTCCTAGCGGCTTTCGCCGTGTCCTTTTGAGGACGATTGTTCAATTCTTATTTCTTTCTTTTCCCGCTTATATATTCAAATATTTTCAGTACGTTTTATTTGCCGAGATTTGCTTTGCAAATCATTTGTCTTGCGGTTTTGTTTCCAAAATGCATTTGGAGGGGCATTTCGACGCGCATATTCCGCAACCGGTGCATTTGGAGTAGTCTATGACGGCAAGGTTGTTTTGAAGGGTTATCGCGCCGTTGGGACATACCTTTGCGCAAAGTCCGCAACCGAGGCACCCCACCGTGCATACCGCGCGCACTTCCTTTGCGCCTCTCAAGCAGTTGGAGCATGCCACGTAGTATTTTGCGCTTGCAGGCACTCTCTTGACAAGACGCTTGGGGCAAGAGTTGATGCATCTTCCGCAAGCGACGCACTTTTCTCTGTCCACCTGCGCGTATCCGTCCTCGCCCACTTTCATTGCGCTGAACGGGCAAGAATCCACGCACGAGCCCATGCCCAAGCAACCCCATTTGCATTGTTTTCTGCCGCCGCCGAGCAATTCCATACTTCTGCAATTGCCGTAGCCCATATATTCGTACTTGTCAACGGCGTATTTTCCGCCTCGGCAAGCAACCACTATCATGGTTTCTTCCGCGTCGATGCTTTGTCCCATGATGTCCGCAATCGCTTTTTTGTTTTCCGCAGACGTTGCCGCGCATGCGTTGATGTCCGCTTTGCCCTCTACGACGGCCTTTGCAAAAGCGTCGCAGCCTGCGTATCCGCATCCGCCGCAGTTTGCGCCCGAGAGCTTTTCACGCACTTGTTTGATGCGTTCGTCCTCGTGTACGGCAAGTTTTTTCCCGAGCACCGCAAGCGTCACGCCGAATACCAACGCAAGCACGAGCAACACCAGTGTCGAATACAATATCGTCATCGGATTTACAGCCGAAATAAAGTTAAGCATAAAGCATCACCTCCCTCAAGGAAACATGAGCGTCACCGCGCCCGACGTCGAAATAAGACCGCCGAAGGCAACGAACGCCATGCTGAGTATGCTCGCCGATATGAGAGTGATCGGGAAACCTCTGAACGGCTTCGGAACGGCGTCCAAATCCATCTTTTCGCGCACGCCCGCAAGGAGCATAATCGCAATGAGGAAGCCCACGCCGCTGAACGTACCGTTGAGGAATGCTTGAAGCAAGCTTATGCCGCTCGCAACGCCGTAAGTGTCGATATTGAGTATCGCAACGCCGAGAACCGCACAGTTTGTTGTGATAAGAGGAAGATATACGCCGAGCGCACTGTAAAGAGCAGGCATATACTTTTTGAGCACCATTTCGATGAGTTGCACGAGTGCCGCGATAACGAGAATAAACGCAATGGTTTGCAAATACTCCACGCCGAGCGCAACGAGTGCTTTTTGCACGCACCAGGTTATGACGCTCGCAACGCCCATAACGAAGGTGACCGCAAGCCCCATTCCGAGAGCGGTATCCGTCTTTTTGGAAACGCCGAGGAAGGGACAAATGCCGAGAAACTGACTGAGGACGAAGTTGTTGACGAACATCGCTCCGATTATAAGCAAAAAGTATTCCATCATTCAGCCTCCCCTTCTTTTTGTTCGAGCGCGGATTTCGCGTTTTCGATATTCTGTGCAGCTTTTTCCGCTTCAAGTTGTTTCTTTTTCGCTCTTTGGTCGCTCACCAGATTGACGAGTGCCATCGCAAGACCGAGCGTAAGGAATCCGCCTGCGGGAAGAACGAATATGGCAAGCGAATAATCTCTTGCCGCTCCCAGCGAGATGCCGAATGTCAGAGAGCCGAGCGAGCCTGCAAATATCGTGCCGCTGCCGATAAGCTCTCTCACGAAGCCGAGGCAAGTGAGCGCAAGTGTAAAGCCGAGTCCCATGCCCAAACCGTCGAGAATGCTGTCGCCAACTTTGTTTGAGCTTGCAAACGCTTCCGCTCTTGCCAGAATGATGCAGTTGACGACGATAAGCGGCAAATATATACCGAGCGCGCTGTAAAGCGTCGGGATAAACTTTTTGAGTATCATTTCAAGCAACGTAACGAAAGTTGCGATGATGAGGACGTATGCGGGGATACGCACTTTGTCGGGGATAACCTTTCTCAAAAGAGAAACGAGAGCGTTGGAGCAGATGAGTATAAGCGTTGCCGCAAGTCCCATGCCCAAGCCGTTGAACGCGCTTGTGGTGATTGCAAGCGTCGGGCACATGCCAAGCACCAATCTGAACGTCGGGTTTTGCGCGAAAATGCCGTTTGATACGATTTGAAGTTTGGAATTGCTCTTCATATCACGCCTCCTCGATATACGTTCTGTATGCGTACACCGCCGCCGCTATCGCATTGTGATAACCCGTCGAAGTGTAGGTTGCCGAACTCACCGCACTAACCTCGCCTTCTTGAAGGTCGGATTTGTTTTTTACGAGTTCGAGTTTCTTTATTGTTTTCAAATCCAAGCCGACGTACTTCGACTTGTTGGCTTTTTCGACTTTGTCGAAATAACCTGCCGTTTCGCCTTGCTCATAAACCGAAATATCTTTGATAATGCCGTCTTTGTCTACAAACACAAGCAGTTCGATAGAGCCGTCCTTTGCGCCGCCGCCCACCGTGTAGTAGCAATATCCGACAACTTCATCGCCGTTTTTCGCCACAAAGCAAGATTCCACGTAATTGTTTTTGTCGTAGTCGTAGGACGCAAGTTTTTCGTCCTTGACGGACGTTTCCGAGCCGAAAGCCGCCGTGCATTTGTCTGCGATAACTCCGTCGGGATCGACGTAAGTCACCCAGTTGACGATTCCGAGCAAAAGTCCTGCGACAAGCGCAATGACGGTGAGCACCAACGTGCATTTTGCAACGTCGCCGAGCTTGAATTTCTTTTTGTTCTTTTCCTTTTGGGAATCCTCTTGCGCTACGTCCGCTTTTACGTCCGTTGCATCCGCCTTCACGTCGGATACGACCTCGCCCGCTTTTTGTTGCTCAGGTGTAGCGACGTTTTCCTCGGTGGATTCCACTTTTGTTTCCTCGTTTGAAATCGAGGCATTTTTCAACGTTTCGTCAGTCATTTTTGCCTCCTTCCAAAGCTTCTTTGTTTTTGCTCTTGACAAGTTTTGCCACATTGAGTTTCTTCGGTGCGCCGAACACTCTGGGCATAATCTTGTCAAGAAGCGGCGTGAGTATGTTCATAAGCAATATCGCAAAAGACACTCCCTCGTTCATAGTGCCGAATTTTCTGAATACAACCGTCAAAAAGCCGAGCCCCACGCCGTATATCACAACCGCAAGACAGGACTTGGGCGAAGTTGCGTAGTCGGTTGCCATAAAGAACGCACCGAACATAAGACCGCCTCCGAGAAGGTACGTCCAGATGTATTCGCCGACGTAACCCGTGTTTGCAAAGAATATTGCTGTAAACACGACCACCGAGCCGATGTAAAGTGCGGGGATACGCCAGTCGATAACTCTGCGAACGAGCAGATAAATTCCGCCGATGAGAATTGCAAGCGTGCTGACCTCGCCCGCGCTTCCGCCGATACGTCCGAGGAACATATCCAAAGCGTTGAGCCCTGCGGCAGGATTCGAGCCGTTTGCAATCGAGCTTTTTACGCCTGCCATAGGCGTTGCGCTCGTGATTGCGCTGATGTCGATGTCAACGGCGTGTCCGAAGAACGAGAACAGATTTGCGCCGTTGTCAAGAGTGATGGGAGATACGAAACTCGTCATAACGCCCGTCCAGCACAAAAGTAGGAATATACGAGCGGTGATTGCAGGGTTTGCGAAGTTTTTGCCGATGCCGCCGAAGAGCATTTTTACAATGACTATCGCAAAGAATCCGCCGACGATTGGAACGTAAAACGGAACGACGGGCGGCAGGTTGAGCGACAATATCATGCCCGTAACGACCGCCGACAAGTCGCCTACGCTTTGGAAGCGTTTGCCGATGACGTTGAAAAGCCATTCCGAGAAAACGCAAGTGCCGACGCACAAAATCATCATGCAAAGCGGATAAAATCCGTAAAGCAAAACGCTTGCAATCGTCGCGGGGATAAGCGCGATGATGACGTCGAGCATCATCTTTCTCGTGGTGAACGTGGTTGATATATGCGGGGACGACGAAACTATGTATTTTGCCATATCACTTTATCCCCCTTGCTTTGATTTCTTTTTTCGCAAGGCGCATAGCCTGAACGAGCGGACGCTTTGCGGGACAGGAATACGAGCATGCGCCGCATTCTATGCAGTTGAGCACTCCCATTTTGAAAGTGCTTTCGAAGTCGTCTTTTTCAACCGCTTTTTCGATTTCTCTCGGCACGAGGGACATCGGACAGTTGATGATGCACTTGCCGCAACTGATGCACGGCGTCGTCGGATTGAGGTTGAACTCTTTGTCCGTCATAAACAACAAGCAGGACGAACCTTTGGTGCAAGCAGGAGTCAAAGACGCTTGCGCAAATCCCATCATAGGACCGCCGCTGACGACTTTTCTTGTCAGCTCCTCGCTCTTGTTGCCTCGGCACACGTCGTAAATGTATTGATACTGCACGCCGTTGCGCACCCAAAAATTGCCTCTCTTTTTTACGCCGCCGCCCGATACGGTCATTGCGCGCTTGTAGCAAGGCTCGCCTTCGTACACCGCTTTTGCGATTGCGTACGCAGTGTGAGCGTTGCACACCACGCAACCCACTTTTGCGGGAAGCTCGCCCGTTGGTACGATTCTGTGCGTGGTTGCGTAAATAAGTTGTTTTTCCGCGCCTTGCGGATATTTCGCTTTGAGGCGCATGACGTCCACGTTTTCGGGAACTATGTCGGCAAGATGCTTGATTGCAAGCGGCTTGTTTGCCTCGATACCGATATAAGCATGGTTTATTTCAAGCGCGGTGAGCAAAAGCTCGACGCCTTTCAGAACGGTGTCCGCCTCTTCCATGAAAAGACGATAGTCGCAAGTAATGTACGGCTCGCACTCCGCTCCGTTGATGATGAGCGTGTCAACCTTGTCTTTGGGCATAAGTTTGACGTGCGTTGGGAAAGTCGCGCCGCCCATACCTACGATGCCGGCGTCCTTCACTCTCTTGATAATGTCGTCTTTTGTGGGATTTTTGAGAGGAGGAAGAGTGCGCTTTGTGTACAAATAATCGTTTTCTATTTCGATATGCGTTGCCTCTCCGCCCGTTGCGGTTGGAAGAGTGCAAATGCTCTTAACCGTACCCGATACCGAAGAAAACACGTTTGCCGAAACAAATCCGTTCGCCTCGCCGATGAGTTGTCCCTCGTCAACGTGGTCGCCGACGGCTACGACTGCCTTTGCCGGTGCGCCGATATGTTGCGACAAAGAAACGAAAACCCTCTCAGGCGTCGGAAACTGCTCAAGAGGTACGTCTTTTGTAAACTTGTTCGCCGGCGGATGTATTCCTCGACGAAAAGTCCTAAGCGGAATTGTCATAACGAAAAGTCCTTCAAGTCCTTTAATAAATAATTGTGAGTTAATTATACATTAGAAAAGTTACAATGTAAATACCCCTTTTTTGATTTTTTAAGGTTTTTTAACCTCTTTTACGATTTTAGCGGCGAGAGAAAACACTGCCACCAGCACCAAAAATCCTCCGAAAAGTTTTTTGAGCAGATCCCCGTTTGCTTCGCTTGCCCAAAACGAGCAAAAAACACATGCCGCGAGCGAGGGTAAAAGCATGAAAATCAGGTTGTCTTTTCTTATCAAACCGTTTTTTGCATGCACCAAAAGAGCGGCGCTGCCCGACGGCAAAAAGGCGATTAGATTTGCGAATTGCGCAGTGATTTGTTCAACCCCCATCACAAGCACGAGTATGGGCAAAGTGAGCGTACCGCCACCCATTCCCATACCTGCAAGCACACCGCCCAAAACGCCTGCCAACACAAAATACAAAAATTGCATATTCACCTCATATTGATACATAAGCGACACTTTATCGGTTTAATTTTATCGATAAAATGCCGTTTTAGTCAAAAATCATTTTAAATCCGGCAAACGTCATAAGCGCGTAAAACAAGAAAGACAACGCGTTGGGCGAGATTTTTTTAAGGAATAACGCGCCCAGAATTCCGCCTATCGTAACCCCAATTACGACGGGCAAAATCACTTCTTTTCGATAGTTTCCTCCGATGGCGTAAACGATTGTCGAAACGAGGCACAAGGGCAAAATCACAGCGATTGCCGTGGCGTGTGCGCTCTTTTCGTCAAGGCCGCAAATATAATTAAGACACGGCACGGCAAGCATACCTCCGCCCGCCCCGAAAAGTCCGTTGACAATACCTATGAATATAGAACAAAAGCACGTCAAAATCTTCTTTTTTACGGATAAAGTTTGCGCTTGTAGGTCATATTTGAAATAGTTTTGCGCACTCGGCGCACCGATATAGATATTATTCTGCACGAATTTAGTTTTATTAATTTGCGCGAAAATATGAATTTCGATTGCCAAAATATTGTTTTTGTATTAGGATAAGAAAGCATATTGATTTATATGATGCGCGTATATATGCGTGCGACGTGTATTTCAAACATCAATCGGACGCAAGTCCAAGCAAAATAAATCTCTTTATAGGTTTGGTATGAACAAGAAGAAATTTGCAGTATTAGCACTATTGATGATCGCACTCGTCGTGCTTTCTTCGGCTATGCTCGTTGCTTGCAACAAAGACGCCGACAACGGAAACGACGATACGACTAAAACGATCGAAGCCACCAAGGGACTTCTCATCTCCAACGGCGACTTCAAAGTCGTTGACACATCCGTCAAGACTTACCCCCGCACACTCACTTCCTGGACGGGCGGCAAGACCTACTCCTCCGGCAACTACAAGGACGACGTCACCGCAGGCGCAATCAGCCTCGACAAAGCCCTCTACGACGCCAACAAGAGCAAGTGGGACGACAACGACGATACGCTTTACAACAAGCTTATCGCGGGCGGCAGATACGGTGACGACGACAAAATCAAAAACGCACTTATGGTCTACATGCCCGAAGAATCCGAAAAGGACGGCAAGAAAGTGCACGGCCCGACGGCTTACGGCTATACTTCCACCTCTTTCACCATCTCCAAGGGCGGTTACTACAAGCTCTCGGTGGACGTGTTGACTCACAACATCAAGGGTACGGACAAGGGCACTCCCGGCGCACGTATTTACGTCAGCTCCAACACTTATGCGGAATACGAAGCAATCAACACCAACGGCGAGTGGAAAACTTACACCTTCATCATCGAAGGTTCTCCCTCCTCCGCATCCACGCTCAACGTGATGCTTGCGCTCGGCAAATACTCCACCTCTTACACCACCGGTCTTACCACCGGTTATGCGGTGTTTGACAACCTCAGCCTCACCAAGCTCGACGACGGCGAAGAATACAAGGCGGCAGTCGAAAGCGAAAGAAACGCAACCGACCTTGCAACTCTCACCACAAGAACGACAACCCTCAAAGTTTCCAACGGACGCTTCGATTTCGGCACGACCACTCTTTCCTCTTCGGGCACGCCGAACGGTTGGTCTCTCGTGACGGGCAACAGCGGCAACAACGATTCCGCTCCGTCCTCTTTGGGCTACAACGCAGTCATCGACGTAAGCAAATTTGCCAATAACTACGAAAAATATTCGACGACCTACTACACAAAGGCAAACTCCACTGCGGAAAAACGTTCCTACGTCCCCGCAGGCAGCCTCGAAGCAATCACGGACGCAATCCAAAATCTTCCGACGTCCGCAGTAGGCACAAACGTCTTTATGCTTTCGCAACAACTTATGACTGCGCAAGGCATCAAGTCCTCTCGTTCAATCACCATTGAAAAGAACAAGACCTACGCTCTTTCCATCAACGTTTATACCTATGGTATTCACGGTGCGGGCGCATCTTTGGTGCTTTCGGGCAGCGACGGCAAGGACATCACCATCAAAGGTATCTCTTCCAACCCCTCCGAAAAAACTTATATCGGCGGTCAGGCTATCGACTCCAACAGTTATGAGGACGGCGCGGTAGATCCCGGTCAAACCACAAACGGTTGGAAGACTTACACCTTCTATATCCAAGGCAACCAATTCAAAGATTTCAGCTACAACATGACGTTATGGCTCGGCACGGAAGGCACTTCCAGCAACAAGGCTGTCGAATACACCAACTGGGGTTCGGACAAGACTCAAACCACATACACCGCAAACGGCACGTTTGCAAACGGATGGGTGTTTGTTGACGAACTCAACCTTGCGGAAATCGAAAACCTCCCCACCGCAGGCAGCGGCATCGAAGCAAGCAACGCAAATCAAACTCTCGACTTGGCAGTTGCAGGCAAAACCGACTATCAAGGTCTTATCGTTGACCTTACAAGCTCCAACATGCTTGCAGACATCCTCGAAGCAGGCGACGCAACCTACCCCGAAGGCATCGGACAACTCGGCGCAGGCATTCCGAAGAACTGGGTGCCCAGCATTGACACGACCAACGCAAAGAACCCGATTGTCAAAGACCTCATTTCTCACGGCGTGATCAACCTCGGCGAAGAAGGCACTCCCGCAGCGCCCTACTCAATCGTCGACACTCGCGCATACCAAATCAAAGCAAGCGGCGACAGTTGTTATGAAATCGAAACGGGCAAAATCACCATCGAGAAAAACAAATTCTATCGCTTCTCTGTTTGGGTAAAAACAGAAGACGTCAAAGATACGAGCGGCGCATACGTTTCTCTCGTCAAGAAAGGCGACACCGTCAAAGACGATTCGACTTTGGCAACGTTCTCTCAAATCAACACCAACTCCGACAAGGACGGCTTCGACCCCTACCTCAACAATTGGTGCGAACTCACCATGTTTGTCAAGGGCAGTGAGAAAGAAGACACCGACGTCACATTGAAGTTTGCTCTCGGCACGGGCGATCGCTGGGCATCTAGCACTCTCACGAGCGGTTCTATGTACGTTGCAAACGTCAACGGCGCAGAAATCACTCAATCGGTATACGACAGTGCAAGCACGGGAACTTATGTCAAAACCGTAAACCTTGCTTCCGCTTCGTCAAGCTACACCTTCACAAACGGTGCGTTCGACGATTACGACACCAAGGACGAGAACCTCGAAAGCGGCAAATCTCTCAAAGAACAATCTATCGCGGCAACTCCTTCCAACTGGACGTTCAGCGACAAGACTTTGAAGCCCAACACCTCCGATTCCAAACTCGTTGCAGGTACGATTGCTTTGAGCACGGACGACAACAAGTCATTTGCGCACTCCCATCAAACGACGACGGTGTTCCCCAACGTGAACGCAAGCGTGTTTGACAATCTCTACGGCAACTTCTACGACGAGAACACCGACCTCAACTCCTTCCCCGGAAAGAAAGCTCAACTTCTCGCAATCGGTTCAAACGACGGCACAACGGCTTATGCGGCAGGCTTCTCTTCAAACAGCGTGACACTCTCTGCAAACAGCTACTATGCGCTCTCCGTGTATGCAAGAACAATCGGCAACACCAAGTTCTCCGTATTCCTCACCGGTGAATCTTCCGTTGACTCCGACAGCAGCGAAAGCCCGTTTGTAGTGACAAGCTCCGATGCAGAGTGGACAAAATACACCTTCTACATCCGCACCGGTCACGCAAGCGTTTCCGTCAAGCTCAATCTCTGGCTCGGCGAGGACGTCAAGTACGGCACCCATGCCGCGAGCGAGGACGATGCAAAATCCAACGGTACCGTTTTGTTCGACAACGTCACCTACAACACCATCGACGAGGACAAATACGAAGCAGCAACCTCTGACACTACAAATCACAAAATCTCCTTCCTCACCGATAGCTTTGACTCGCTCTCGTCCACCGTCGAATCGAGAAAGAGCCTTTCCACCCCCAGCGGATGGACGGGCAGCGTAAGCGGCACGACTTCTTCAAAATCTACCAAGAGCGGCATCGTTTATGCGGATCGCAACTTCTACGAAGTGGAAACCGTTGACGGCGTTGACTATGCTCGCATCCTCGGTGCGGACTACACCGTTGACAGCGACAAAGCAACTCCCACCAACGAAGAAATCGCAGCTGCAAAAGCAGACTCAAGATTCGAAGGCAAATCCGATGACGAAATCATCGCAACCCTCAAAGAAGAAAAAGTCGTCAAACTCAAAAAGGAAAATTGGATTCCCGTCAGCGAACTTGCCGCTCACAGCGGAAATCAAATGCTTGTGATCAACAACACCGAAAAGAGCGCATACACATACACAAGTTCTTCCCTCACTCTCAAAGAAGCGTCCTTCTACGAAGTGTCCGTTTGGGTGAAAACTTACGGTATGTCCTCCGACGATGACATCAGCGGCGCAAACATCGAGCTTTATCTCGGCTCTGCAAACGAATCCGACAAGCCCTTCTCCTTCACCGCAATCAAGGCGAACGACGGTTGGACGAAATACACCTTCTACGTCAAGACGATGGACGACGACGTGACGAGCGTCACCGTCAAACTCTCCCTCGGCAAGTACGAGTCCGAAACCGTTGACGGCGAAACAAAGGTCACGGGCATCACAAGCGGATACGCAATGTTCGACGACGTAACCGTCAAGACCGTTGACGAAAGCGTTTACGACGGCGCAACCGAAGGCGACACCGTGCTCAAACGTCAAGTTTCCAACGAAACTTCCGGCAAGGGCGACGATGACAACAACGGCGGCAACGAAACTCCCTCCAAGACCTTCAACACCGAAGCTTTGTGGTGGATGGTGCCCACGATAGTTCTTGCAGTGCTCATCATCGTGGTTGTGATCGTCTATATCGTGCGCAAGGTCAGAAAGCCGATTGCAAAGAAGAAAGAAAAGAAAGCGGCATCACCCGTTGAAACTCCTTCCCTCGATGCAAAGCACAACAAGTACGACGACAACAAAGAATAATCGCCGATAAAGCAAAACGCTCGCAAGCAAAAACTTGCGAGCGTTTTTTTATAAAAACATACGGAACATAAAAATATTTACGGAGCGCAACTTTCATTTCGGGAGATATAAGTTCCGTTTTATATTCTTATATAATTAATTATAAGTTGTTTTCATATTATTCAATATGAACAAAACGGCAAAATCTTTCGGCATAGTCACAAGTTTTTCGGTTGCGACAAGGCTTGCTTCTTTCATTTTCAAGATGTGGATGTCGCGCTCGCTAGGCGCGGAAATCGTCGGACTTTATCAAATTGCGCTCAGCACTCTCTTGATGCTCTTGACAATCACCGCAGGCGCACCGACAGTGCTCTCGCGCAAGATTGCGGAAGCAAGCGGAAACCTCAAAAAACAAAATTCGCTTGCAACTGCTTCGATGATTATGGGGCTTTGCATATCGGCGGCAATCTGCGCGCTGTTTTTCGGGCTGGGAAAGAAAATATCTCCCCTGTTTTCAAATCCCGACTGCTTGCCTATTTTCTTCATTATGCTTCCCACCCTTTTGACGTCAACGCTGTACGCATCCTTGCGGAGCTGGTTTTGGGGGCGCAAGAAATTCGTTGCGTTTTCGTCCACCGAACTCGTCGACGAAATCGTCAAAATCGTGCTTTCAATCGTATTTACGGGCGGTTTGCTCTCTTGGCTCGACGGCGCGCAAAGCATTGCTTTGGCAATGACGATTTCCGACCTAGCGTGCGTAGTAATTTGGATAATACTGTTTTTCCTATCGGGCGGACGATTGACAAAACCGAGCGGATTCAAGGATTTGACGCTCAAAACAATTCCCCTTTCCGCAACGCGTATAATCACGTCTTTGGGCGCGTCTTTGACCGCCTATATTCTGCCCAAAATGCTTGTAAAATCGGGACTTACGCTTGCGGAAGCGACGGCGCAGTACGGCAGAGTGTCGGGCATGGCTCTTCCGCTCATCATGGCGCCCGTGGCGTTTATAAGCGCGCTGTCCGTGGTGTTCGTTCCCGACGTTGCCGAATCGCGCTCAAAAGGCGATATGGACGCCGTGCGTGCGAAAATGGCAACCTCTATGCTGTTTGCAATCGTCATTGCGTGTTTGTTTTTTGCGGTTTATTTGCCGCTCGGGCAAAGCCTCGGCTTGCTTCTTTTCAAAGACAAAGAGGCGGGCAAGTTCGTGTCTTACTGTTCGTTTATGCTCTTTCCAATCGCCACGGCGCAAGCGACCACGCCTATGCTAAACTCGCTCGGCAAAGAGCAAAACACACTTCTCAACACGATTGTGGGAGCGGTGGCAATGATTCCGTGCGTGCTGTTTATGCCAAAATACATAGGCGTGTACGCAATGGCGCTCTCAACCGGCACTTGCTTTTTGCTCATTGCGATTTTAAATCTGATAGTCCTCAAAAAAGAAGTCGGCTCGTTTATCAACCACAAGAAAAACGTGCCTATGATTTTGCTTTCCGTTCCGCTTGCCGTTACGGGACTTTTCGCGGCGAAACTGCTTTGCAATTATGCCGACTATATCACCGCAATCGTGGTTGTGGGCGTGTACGTTCTTTTCTTTTTCTTCCTCATCGTATCCGCTTTCAATGTGGTTGACGTCACCGCTTGCGTCAAAATGTTTGCTCCAAGCCATGAAAAACCCGTAAAAATCACGAGAAAAACACATAAAAAATGCAAGGAAAAACGTGAAAAATCGCTATGCGATTTCAAGAGTAAGCACCATACGCGCGCAAAGGCGCATAAGTGTGGTTTGCAAAAATCGAGAGAAGCAAAAACGCCCAAATCCGCAAAATCGGCATAAAAAACACGCCTTGTATGCAAACTATGCGTATGCTGAATTTGTTTATAAGGTGTTTGATTTTATACTTCGTTTTGCTCATCGCCATGCGGCTTATGGGCAAACGACAGCTGGGAGAGTTGCAACCCTTCGAACTTGCGATAACGCTTGTGGCAAGCGACCTTGTGTGCATACCTATGGCGGACTCGTCAATTCCCATTTTGTACGGAATAATTCCCGTTTTTTCGCTGTTTTTGGTGCATATCATCATCACGAAACTTGCCACGAAAAGCATCAAATTCCGCAAATTTCTCAATGGTAAGCCTATTATCATCATACAAAACGGCAATATTATGCCCGACGTCATGAAAGAGTTGAATCTCAACATCGACGACATTATGGAAGCGTTACGCGGCGCGGGATGCTTCAATCCATCCGAAGTCGAATACGCAATTCTCGAAACCAACGGCAATATGAGCGTGTTGCAAAAGTCGGCAAACAGACCGCTCTCTCCCTCCGACGTGCAGCTAAATCCTCCCAAAGCCGAAATCCCCGTCACCGTCATTATGGAAGGAGAATTCGTTGCGGAAAACGTTGCGACGCTAGAGGGTAACGTCAAAGAGGACGTGCTTGCCTATCTCAACGATATAGAGATGAAGCAAGAGGACATACTCGTGCTTTTGCTTGCAGGGCAAGACGTTTTCATCCAGCCGTATAAGGGACACTTTATCACCGCAACGATAAACTCAAGTGCAGATTCAAGCGACGACGGCAACGGTTGCAACAACGATAGCAACAACGATAGCAACGGCGATTGCGAGCAGCAAAATTCTTGTGCGGAAAAGCAAGACGAGCTTTGCGATTCGCAAAAAGCGGACAAAGCTTTTTCTCTATTTCACGGAGGCGAAAAGCAATGAAAAAAGTTGTGCTTGCAATCGTAATTCTTGTCATAATCGTAACGGGCGGAGTGCTTGAAGATTTTTATATTCACAAGACTTTTTCCTCTCTAAACGAAAAGCTCGTATCTCTTGAAAACTCCATAAAATCGCAGAGCGACGACTGCATCGACAAAGCGAACGAGATATTCGACTGGTGGGAGAAAAAGCGCATGTATATGGAATTGTTTGCATTCTCGCCGGATGTACGCTCGTTCTCCGTCGCACTTGCCGAAACACAAGGCTCGATCGAATGTGAGGACTATCAGAACGCACTGTCCAAGTGCCGCTCGCTCATAGTTATGGCAGACAACATCAAACGCCTTTTGGACTTCAATGCCGAGGATATAATATAAGCAAGGATATCAAAAACGCCACTCCGATATGCGTATTTTTGCATATCGGGTATCCTCGTTTTCGTGTATGCACATATGCGCACTTTTGCATATGGTATCACCTTAACATGTCCTTCAAATCATAAATATCGCCTGCGCCGATCATCAGAATCACGTCATGTGATTTTGCGCGACTTTTTACGAAATCAATAGTTGATTGCGCTCCTTTGAGAAGATAAATGCCTCGTTTGCGATATTTGTCGAAAATAGCATTGAACAACACATCGCTGTCTACGCCGTCGGAAAGTCTTTCTCGCGCGGCATACGTAGGCATAATCGCAACGGTTTTGACACCGTTCCGTTTTGCACCCAATACGCTTGCGAAATCGGCAAGATACGCCTTTGTTCTCGAATACGTGTGCGGCTGAAAAACTACCATGATTTTGCCGAGATTTCGCGCGCGTTTTATCACCTCGGCAATTTCGCTCGGATGATGTGCAAAGTCGAAGTACACCTTCGTTTTTCCGATATCGGCGGCACGCTCGAAACGCCTTTTCACGCCTTGATAACTTTCAAGCGCATGCACGCAGTTTTCAAAGTCCATTCCGCACGCAACGCCTGCGGCAATTGCGAACGTCGCGTTTTTATAGTTGTATTCCCCCTCGTCTTTCAATTTGAGCTTGACGATTTTTTTGCCGTCGGACACCATTGCGCCGTCTGCCTTGAAAAAGCACTGTAATCTTTTCTCTTTGCCGTTTTCAACGCACACGCAAAACGAGTTTTTGCTATTTTGTTTTTTCGTTTTGTCAATGAGTTCGAGGTTGTTTTCGCAAACGATTTTTACACTGCTTTTTTGCAAAAACTTTGAAAAAGTCGCTTTGACGCTTTTCAAATCATCGTAGCAATCGGGATGATCGCATTCCGCATTAAGCACCACGCTTACACGGGGATCGAGCGCAAGCAAATTGCGTTTGTACTCGCACGCTTCGCACAAAAATACGCAATCTTTCAAATCTTCGATTTGACTTACACCCGTATTGTTGACGTAATTTGAAAATTCTATACTTTCACCGCCTATCATTGCGGCAAATTTCACGTTGTTGCTTTTGAGAATGTGCGCGAGCATAGCGGTTGTCGTGGTTTTGCCGTGCGTGCCTGCGATTGCGACCGTTTGACCGAACAAGTTTGAAACCCGCGCCAAAAATTCGTGCCTTTCAAAAACGGGAATATCCTTTTCTCTCGCTTTTGCTATTTCGGGATTATCGCTCGGAATTGCCGAAGAAAACACAAAAAAATCCGCATTTTCAAGCTCGAAAAAGTCGGGATTTTTGCCGAGTTTCGCACCGTTTTTTATAAGTTCGTTGCACAATCCGTTGATTTTTGCGTCACTGCCGCTAATCTGTATGCCGAAATCCGCAACGAATTTCGCAAGCGCGTTCACCCCGACTCCGCCTATCCCGACAAAATACCCTCTTTTTGCTTTTGACAAATCCATATTTCAATATATGAAACAAAACGTCGATTGCAACACTTTGTTCACGTTTGCTTTTCGGTTTTATCGCCGTTTGGTTGCAACTTTCACACGCAAAAACGCTTGTTTTTTTCTCAAAATTCCGCTGCGTTTTGCCATATATAATCAACATAAACATCAAATTTGTGCCGTTTTGTTTCATTTTTTAAAATATGTATTGTTTATTTTCATACAAAGTGTTATAATATTTAAAACCATACTAGGAGGGAGATATGGAACTTTCGGACGTAAAAATCAGACTTGTAAATCAAGACGGCAAACTCAAAGGGGTTGCGTCCCTTGTTATTGACGGTTGTTTTGCCGTGCACGACATCAAAATCGTAGAGGGAGAAGGCGGAGTTTTCGTTGCAATGCCGTCAAGAAAAACGCCGGACGGCGAATACAAGGACATCGTCCACCCCATAAATTCGCAAACGCGCGAACTTTTCAAGAACAAAGTGCTCGAAGCCTATCGTCTGGCACTCGAAGAAGAACAATAATTTTTGTTTCAAACGCTATTAAATCGTCAAAAACAGATATCCGTCAATCGACGCATACATGCCAGTCGAGCCGACGCATATTCACCGCCCCGACGGATATGTTTTTGCATATCGTCATATGGGCATATTCGCATATGAACGCATGTCGTTTTTCGCAAATAATATTTTTGCTCATATGCGCACTTGAAGTTGACAAAAAACAACGCCTGCAAATATTTGCAAGCGTTGTTTTTTGTTGATTTCTTGCGATTTTATCGTGTACTTACGCCAATTTTTGCAGTCGCACTCCCCCTAATCAGAAGTTTGCGGGATGTTCGTCAAGCGCAAGCGTGCCGCCGGGATTGAGCGTATTGTTGGGATCGAAATACGCTTTGAGTGCCTTGAACACTTTGAGTTGCTCGCTTCCGATCGAGCCTTCGAGGAAGGGCGCAAAAAGTTTGCCGATGCCGTGATGGTGCGAAAGCGCAGCGCCCGATTTCATGATTGCTTCCAAAATTGAGCTGTGATACTTTCTGAAAGCGTCGAGATCGGTGGTCTTGATGATGAAGATGAAGTATAGATTTGCGCCTTGCGGATAACTGTGCGAAATGTGGCAAGTGCAAATTGCGTTAGGCCATGCTTTGACGACTTTCCTGACCTCGTCGTGAACTTTGGGCATATTGTCCCAGTTGACGGCGCACTCGAGAGTGTCGATGATGATGCCGTAGTCCTGAATGGTGTCGCGAAGATACGGGTCGGAGAATCTGCCGTGCTCCCACGAAGTCGTTACGTAGCCGGTGAGATACAGTCCGTGATACTTTCTTGCAATCTTGCGGATGTTGCGATAGATGTTTCTTTGCAGTCCGCTTTCGCCGTCGCAGAAGCCGAGAAGCAAGCATCTGGAATGTTGTTTGTAGCCCTTTGCCGCAAGAAGCGGTTCGAGCGGAGAACCGATGATGCCGTACATATGCGACATCATATCCGTTTCTTCGGCGTCCGAAAGACGGAATGCCGACGGATGTCCGAATTCACCTTGCATAACCTCTCTCATAACCGCCATACCGTCCTCCCACGTCGGGAACATAAACGAGAACTTCTTGTGTTTTTTGGAGAGATTGAACACTTTGAGCGTAACTTCCGTGAGGATGCCGAAGCAACCTTCGCTGCCCATCATGATTTGGTCGATATCGGGACCGGTTGCCTTTCTCGGTGCGCCGTCCGACTTGATTACGCCGATGGGCGTGACGTACTCTTGTTTAAGCACGATGTCCGCCGCACAGCCGTAATAGGTGGAGTTTTGCCCGGAACCTCTCGTGACAACCCAGCCGCCTACGCAGGAATACTCGAAAGATTGCGGGAAGTGTCCGCAAGTGTAACGCTTTGTCGTGCCGAAGTTTTCGGGAGCGTGGTTGAGGATGTCTTCGAGTTGCGGACCGCTGATGCCCGGTTGAACGGTGATGGTTTGGTTGACTTCGTTGAAAGCGATGACTTTGTTGAAGTTTTTGCTGATGTCAATCATGATGTTGGGGCTGACCATAGGTTCCGTGCCGCGCGTGACGGACGATCCGCCCGCATGAACATAAACCTTGATGCCGTTGTTGTCGGCGTACTTTACGAGGCTTTCTATTTGTGCTTTGTCTGTTGGGTATACGACGATATCGGGCACGTTTTCTACAATACCCTTTCTCAATCTCATGATGTCGATCATGGTTTTTCCGTAAGCAAGACGCACTCTTTCAAAGTCGTCTGTGGTTGCGTTTTCGGGACCGACAATGACGGTGATTGCCTCGATTTGTTCTTTTGTAAGCGCGCTTTCCACATGTACGTCGACAAGTTGTTCGCCGGTGTCGACCATAGTTTTGAAGTCGTCGTCGCTCAAAGAGAATATGCTCTTGATGAGTTTGTAAAGGCCTTCTTTGGGGGCTTTATACTTGTTGGGATCGCCCCATTTCATGATGGAACGGAAGGATCTGGGATTGGGTGCTTCGGTGATCCATTTGGGTTCGTAGTCTTTGTAGGGTTTTGACATAGTTTTCCTCCAAACTGCCGTTTTATCTGTCGAAAATTGTCGGATAAAACCGCGATTTATTCATATTTTGTATTTTTTATTATTTGTTCTCTTCCGCTTTCGCTTCATGGAGAATATGTTTCAAATCGTCGTAAAGACGCTTGTTGTTGGGATAAATTCTGCGATATATTCTGCTGTACAATTTTTCATAGAGCGCGTGCTCTTTCATATCGGGCTTAAACTCTGCCGCGACGTGGACCATGTTTTTTGCCGCCTCTTCGAAGGACTTGTAAACTCCGAGCCCCGTGAACGCGGTGATTGCCGCGCCGAGCGAAGACGTTTCGTAGGTTTGCGCACGCCTTACGGGAATACCCATAATATTTGACGTGATTTGGCAAATCTCGTCGCTTTCGCTTCCGCCGCCCGAAACCGCGATAAACTTGACGTCGATTTTGGTTTTACGCTGTATGGACAAAAGTCCGTCGTAAAGTCCGTAGGCAATACCCTCGATGATTGCTCTGTAAATGTGGATTCTCGTATGGCAATCCGCAAAGCCGAGGATTGCGCCTCTTGCCGTCGGGTGTTTGATACCCGGCGTCCAGTACGGTTGCAAAATGAGTCCTTCGCAGCCTGCCGGGACGTCTTTGAGGTGTCTGTTCAAAAGCTCCTCCGCAGAAATGCCGATTTCTAGCGCCTCTTTGACTTCCTTGTGAGCAAACTCGTTTTTGAACCAGGATATCATCCAGTATCCGCGATAAATCTCTATTTCGGGGTTATACTTGCCGGGCAATACTGCCGGATATGTTGGCACGAACGGCTCGGTTTCGATATACTTATCGGTGGTCATTTGCACGGTTGCCGTCGTGCCGAGCGACAACGACGCTCCCGTTGAATCCACGCATCCCGATCCCAACGTTTCGCACCCTTTGTCCGAGCCGGATGCTATAACGGGTGTTCCTTCCTTGATGCCGAGGTCGAGGCTTGCCTCTTTTGTTATGTAGCCGACAATCTCGCCCGGTTCGATGAGATCGCACATGTTCTCCGCTTTGAGATCGAATATCGGTGCGGTGATTGCCTTTGGCGATTGCCATGTTTTGTTTTTGTAATCGAACGGAATATGTCCGATTTGGTTTGCGACGGAATCTTTCATAACGCCCGTAAGACGATATGTAATCCAGCCCGAAAACATCAGAAACTTGTGCATTTTTGCCCAAACTTCCGGCTCGTACTCATGCACCCAGTTGCATGCCGACGCCTTGCATTGCGCTGCGGCAAGGTCATATAGATTGAGCATGCGCAAAAGAGATTTGAAGCCTTTGCCGAATCTTGTCTTGTCGGCGTCTTTGACCTCTCTTTGGTCGAGCCAAAGAATGATATCGCGCAGCGGTTTTCCGTCCTTGTCGACAATGACCGCCGTATCTCGTATGGTAGTTACGGCAACGCCTTGTATGTCGTCCCAAAGCTCCGAGCATTGCTCTTTGAGTCCGTTGGTGGCTTCTTTGAGCCTGTCCCAATAGAACTCCGGGGTTTGCTCCGCCCAACCTATGTCCTTTGAAAAATAAGGCTGTTTGAAGTGGACTTTCATTTTCCCGTAGTCCTTGCCGTGCTTGTCGAAAAGCATTGCTCGCACGCTCTGCGTGCCGAAATCAATTGTTAGTACAAGTGGTTCTCTCATAATTTTCCTTTATAAACGCAATGCGGTTTCCCGTCCGCTTTGCGACAAAATTCAATAAATGCTTGCCGTTGCGATGAGGTTGACGTCCGTGCCGCATACGCCTTTGAGCACCACGTCCCCTCTATGCAGTTTTTCGCTTACTACGACGGCGTTGATTTGCTTCATAAGTTCGTCGATTTTGTCTTTCGGGATTTCGCCGTCCGTCCTGACGGGAAGCACGGGATAATCCGCAAAAGTCGTTGCGACGGTGGAGCATACCGAGCGCATGGGACAAGTTGTTTCACTCACCGCAAAAGCCTCGCCTCTTTTGCAACCGTTGCCGCTCACTATGCCGTTTTCTATTTTGATTCTGCACCCGCGTGGGCACACGATACATACAAGTTCCATTATCTCTCCTCCACTCTGACTTCGACTTTGCTTCCCTCTTTTATGCCGAAAGAAGCGAAATCTAGCTCGATTCTCTGCATCTCCGGCGGACGAAGGAATGCAAAATTCTTTTTGAACGCTTCGTTGCCGTCGACGCTCACGTAAAGCGTGGCTTTGTCCATATCCTTTGCGGCACGGAAGAAAAACACGACTTTGTCGCAAGGCTTGCCAAGGTCGATTCTGTGCGGCACGTAGCTCAAAAGTCCTTTGCCTTTTTCTATGCGCACGCTCTTGCCGGACGGTTTGAAATCCACCGCGTTTGCGCCTGCGTCTTTTGCACATTCGGACACATAATCCACCAAATCGAACACGTTAAGTGCGTTTCCTGCCGAAAACACACCGTCAATCGACGACATGTAGGTCTGGTCGCAGTCCGCGCCTTTCGTAAACGGATTTATCTTTACGCCTATGGATTCGGCAAGTTCGTTTTCGGGGATAAGTCCGACGGAAAGAATGAGCGCGTCGCAATCGATGCGTCTTTGAGTGCCGTCGACAGGTTGCATTTTGTCGTCTACCTTTGCAACCTCAACCGCTTCGAGCCTGTCCGTGCCGAACACTCTCGTAACGGTGTGAGATAGGTGAAGAGGTATGTTGAAATCGTGCAAGCACTGATGTATGTTTCTCGTAAGTCCACTCGGCGTGGGCTTGACTTCGTAAACGCCCTCGACTGTTGCGCCTTCGAGAGTAAGACGTCTTGCCATGATAAGTCCGATGTCGCCGCTTCCCAAAATCACGCATTTTTTGGTGGGAAGTTTTCCTTGCAGGTTGACAAAGTTTTGCGCCGTACCCGCTGTGAATACGCCTGCGGGGCGAGTTCCTTGGATAAGGACTTGCTTTGCGGTGCGCTCTCTGCAACCGGTGGCAAGCACGAGTGCTTTGGCAAAGAATTTTTCAATGCCGTCCTTGGACACTGCGGTGATTTCAAAACCGCCGTCCTTCTTTTCTATTCTAGTCACAAAGGTGAAAGTAAAGGTGTCTATGTCGAGTTCTCTGACAAAATCTATATATCTCTCGCTGTATTCGGGGCCTGCGAGTTTTTCTCCGAAACGGATAAGCCCGAACCCGTCGTGAACGCATTGTTTCAAAATTCCGCCGAGGCGCGCTTCTCTTTCTATAATTGCGACCTTGCCGCCTTTAAGGCACGCGCTTTGCGCCGCAGAAAGACCTGCGGGGCCGCCGCCGATAACCACTACGTCATAATTGCGCATATCAGTTTTCCTCCTTGGCATTGCCCTTGGTGTTTCCGTAAACGATGACGCTGCCCTCGTCGCCTTTAAGAACGTCCTCTATTTCGATTCCCTCGTGCTCGGCAATGATTTTCGCAACGAGCGGCGAGCAAAAACCGCCTTGACATCTGCCCATACCGGGGCGTACTCTTCTCTTTATGCCGTCTATGGTTGCGACTTTGAGGGGGCTTTCGAGCGCGTCGATAATTTCGCCCTTGCTCACTTCCTCACAACGACAGATAATCTCGCCGTATTCGGGATTTTTGGCGATATACTTCGCTCTTTCCTCGTCTTTGAGGTTTGCAAGCCTCGGAGTGTGCTTGTAAACGGGATTGAAATTCGTCTTTTCTTCCGCTTTCAAATCCTCTTTTATCCAGTTCCTGATGTCGACCGCAATTGCGGGAGCAGCGGTGATACCCGGTGATTGAATACCTGCCGCCTCGTAAATATTTTTGGTGAAAATGCCGCGTCTGACCACGAAATCTTCTTCATAGGTCGCCGCGCGCGTACCCGAAAAATAGGTTATAATATCGCCCTTGTTGAGCATAGGTTGGGCGAGTTTTTGCTTTTTGATGATATTGTCGATGTCTTTTATGCTCGTCGAATAGTCCTCTCTCGACGGCACTTCGTGAGCGTCGGGACCGACAAGAATATTGCCGTCTATTGTACGCATAACGCCGCCGCCCTTGGTGTGACCGACTTCCTCTTGCTTGTCGGGTTGAGCCTCTTTGGGCAGAGGTGCGAAATAACTTCTTGCATAGGACGAGAGCGCATACCCGACTTTCTTTTTGTCCAGAATGATGTCCGTGCCTTTTCTCGGGTGAATGGTAAACGTTCTGTCCCCTGCCATATCGGCGATGACGTCGCTGTACACGCCGGCGCAGTTGACAACCGCACGAGGATATATATCGCCGCGATTTGTATGCACGCAAACCACTTTGTCGCCCTTGACGTCCATACCGTCAACATAGGTATTGAGCGACACTCTCGCACCGTTTTGAATTGCGTTGTCGCAAAGCGCGATAGTCGTCTTGTAGGGCGAAACCATGCCTGCGCTTGCCATATACATACCGCCCTTTGCCCACGCCGGAGGATTGGGTTCGATTCTTTTGATTTCCTCTTTGCCGACGTACCTTACGCCTTCGACGCCGAGGATTTTTGCTTTCAAAAGGAAAAGAGGCGGAATAATCGTATTTTCCCAACCGGTTGAGAAAATGAACATCTGCGCCCAACGCTTGAAAGACAAGCCGAGGTCTTTTGCAAGCTGAGTGTACATTCTGTTGCCTTCAAGGACATATTTGAGCTTTTGCTGGCCTTTGTGCAAGTCAATGCCGGGGTGGATGCACCCGTCGTTGCGAGAGGACGCGCCGCATGCCACGTCGTTTGACTTTTCAACAAGCAAAACATCGAGTTTGAGGCGAGAAAGCTCTCTTGCCACGGCGCAACCGACAATACCGCCACCGACGATAAGCACATCGGGTTTTTGTCCCGAAAGCGCATCGTCTTTGAGCGTGGGCTTTTTGGGTTCTTCGTGAAAGCCTTTGAGCCTTATGTCGTTGACAACGCCCAGCGAGCCTTTGCATACCGCCGCTTTGCCGCACTTGTAAATATCCGTCCAATTGTCAAGCTCTCCCGTGAGCCTTACGCACCCGCGGTAGTTTTCGACTTTGACGGACGGGGCGATTTTATTGACCGCCCTGCGTATCTTTGCCAAATTCATAATTTAATCCCTCTATATTTATTTTTCCTATTTTAGTGCGCGGAAATTTGTCCACACATTGCACTTCCCGGGGTTTGTTCCAATGGGACATGCGTTTTGAAATGTGGTTTATCACCGCTTGTTTTTGAGCGTCGGTAAGCTGTCCTTCCACAAGCAATTTGATGTAGGGTTTGCCGTTCACTCTGTATTCGATACAAGCGCAATCGCCCACAAACGGCAACTCGCTTGCAACTCGTTCTATTTCGCTCGGAAAAACGTTGATACCCGAAATTTTTATAAGGCGTTTTTTTCTGCCCATAAAGAACAGTCTGCCCGTTTCGTCTTGTCTGAAATAATCGCCCGTGCGCACCCACGTTTTACCGTCAAGGTTTACAAGAGCTGTTTTTGTCGCTTCTTCGTCGTAGACGTATCCGCTCATAATCTGGTCGCCCGCAACAAGCAGTTCGCCCACGCTTCCGCAAGGCACTTCTTGCAAATTTTCGTCGACGACTCGCACTTCGACGGCGTTTATCGGTTTTCCGACAGAGCCCGACACGAAATCGCGTTTGGACACTGCGCAAACGCTCGACGTTTCGGTGAGTCCGTAACCGGGCGAAAGCACGCCTTTTCCGCCGCACTCTTTCATTCTGGCGTCGAATTTATGCACTAGTTCCTCGCTTACGAGGTCGCCGCCGACATAAATATCCTCGATGCACGAGATGTTGTCGCCCGAAAACTCGTCCTCTGCCAGCAACTTCTGCATCATGCGCGGCACTGCAATCATTGTGGTTATGCGATTTTTTGCAATGACTTTGATCGTGTTTTTCGCTCTGAAAATCGGCAACAATACCGACCGCATGTTTGTGGATATAGACGCATGCACGCCCACGCAAAGCCCGAAACCGTGAAACATGGGAAGTGCGGCAAGCATTGCGTTTTTTTCCGAAAACTTATCGCCCAGATATTGCAAAAGATTGCCTGCCATTGAGTTTGCGGCGCGAGAGGATATCGCAACCGTTTTAGGCTCGCCCGTCGTCCCGCCCGACTGCATATAAAAAACAATCTCTTCGCCGTCGCCGTGAAACGGTTTGAAATCTCCTTTGCAAGGAAGCCCCAAAAAATCATAAATTCCGAAATGACAAACAATGTGTCTTGCCCCTTTTGACTTTGGAAAATACGCACATTGATTGATGTCGCTCAAAAAAACTGCTTTGGGTTTGAGTTTGTCAAACGCCGCGCCGAATTCGTCTGCGGAAAGTTTCGGATGAATCATCGACGCAATCGCGCCTATTCTGGAACACGCATACGTTGCCACAACCGCTTGAATAATGTTGGGAAGCGCAATCATAACGACGTCGCCTTTGCCCACTCCCAAACGAGCAAGCCCGCCGGCGACTCTGTCGATTTGTTTGAAAAAGGTTGCGAAGTTCATTTTGCGCGCACCGTGAACGACGGCAATATCGTTGTCGTGCTTTTCGCGGTATGTGCGCATGAAGTCGTATAAGCTTTTGTGAACGTCAACCATATCGAAATTATACCTTATCAAACACTTGTAGTCAATACGGATTTTAATCGAAAACTGCCTTTTTGGTACATTTTTCGGTAAAAGTTCCGCCACATCGAAAAAAGTTTATCGATATATGTATAAACCTTATCGATAGAGGGCATAATCGAGGCAACTTGGAGGTAATACAATGAGCAAATTTTCAGTTGCAATGAAGCGTTTTGGCGGTTTCGTTAAGCGCAACGCAGTCTATTTTCTTATCATTTTGTGCATAGCCTCGGTTGCCACGGTCATCGCCCTAGCGGTCACTCGCAACTCCGCTCTGCAAAATCCCGACGCGTCTATCGGTGACAACACGCAAGACGAGCCGGTCGTAAAACCCGACGATCCGGTTATCAAGCCGGACGATCCGACGCCCACCGTCGAAAAGCAAAAGTTTTACGCACCATGCAACGACGGCAAAGTCAGCAAAAACTTTTCGGACGCGACTCTCGTTTGGAACCCGACTTTGAAGCAATACTCGACTCACCTCGCACTCGACTTTACGTCGGAGGATAAAAACGTGTACGCCTCCTGCGACGGCAACGTGAAAGAAGTCGGCTACAATGCTCTTGACGGCTACTACGTGGTCATCAACCACAAAGACGGATACGTAACGAAGTATCTTTCTTTGGAAGCGGCAAGCACCTTAAAACAAGGCGCAACGGTGAAACAGGGTCAGCTCCTCGGCAAGATGTCTACGTCGCAAGGAAGCGAAAGTCTTGACGGCGATCACGTACACTTCGAAATAATCAAAGACGGCGTGAATATCAATCCGCTTGAAATCATGGTGTCGAGCGAAAAGTGAGCAAAATCTTTATCGAAAAAAACAAATCAACGCAAAAGCCCCCCGTCTATGCGACGAGGGACTTTGATTTTTAGCGTTTTTTATTTTGATTGAGTCATCAAGGGAATGATGTCTTTCACCTTGTCAAGCACGTAATCGGGCTTGATTTTCGAGCCGGGAAGCATATCCGCGGTGGTTTCGCCCGAAAGTACGAGCACGGACACGAATCCGCAATTTTTGCCGAATGCAACGTCGGTGTAAAGTCTGTCGCCCACCATTGCGATTTTCTTTGCGGGAAGATTGTACTTCATCGCAAGACGCTCGCCTGCCGTGGTGTGCGGTTTGCCCATAATTATGTCGGGCGTGCGCCCCACCGTCAACCTGATTGCCTCTATAAGCGCACCGACGTCGGGCATCGGGCACTCGGGTGCAGGACAGAAAAAGTCGGGGTGCGTAGAGATGTACGGAAGCCCTTTGTGGACGAATTTGCAAAATCTATACAACTTGTCGTAAGTGAGCGAAGTGTCGAAGCCGATCACGCACAAATCGGGATTTTCCTCGTCAAGCTCAATGCCGTAAAGCTCGAACTCGCTTTTGAGCCTGTCGTTGCCCAGCAAAAACACTTTTTTGCCGCGGTAGTTGTCCAAAAGATATTCGCAAGTGACTTGACCGCTCGTGTAAATTTCGTCGGCATAGGTACGCAATCCGAGATTGTTGAGCCTTGCGATATAATCGGTGTGCATTCTCGACGAATTGTTGGTGAAAAAGCAAATGCGTTTGCCCATTGCTCTCAACTCGTTTATCGCGGCAAAAGAGCCTTCGATTTCGTTGTCGCCGATATAAACCGTGCCGTCAAGGTCGAACACGAACAATTCTACGTCTTTGATGTTTTTCATTTTGTCCTCTGTGTCGTTTTGTCTTTGTTTAGGATGCCGCGATATCCAACATACCGCTTGCAAAAGCATATCCTGCAAGGGAGCGGCTTTCGACGCTTGCAAGGCGCATACATTCGAGCACCTCGCTTGCGGTGATTTCGCTCTTCAACCAATAGCCTGCGTCTATATACAAACGCCGCCAAAAACGTTGCATGCCGTGAAGGTCGATGCTTGCAAGTTTTTCGAGCAAATCAAGGCGATATTCTCCAAGAATATAACCAATTCTAAAATAACCGTTTATATCGAAAAAGTCAACAACTTCGCCCCTATCGACTTCGATGCCGAGCGATTGCAATTTATCTACGGAGTCAAAGACGCAAGCCGGCGGAGCGCAGTCTATGGACGGAGAGGACAGATACGCCGAATAAAACGAAGTCAAAACCGCGCTTGCCAGAAATCTGTATTCTCCCGTCAATCTCGGAGTTTTTCCCTTTGACAAAGCGAGCGCGCTCATAACTTCCGCCATACGCTCGGCAGTGTCTTTTCCCTGTTTTCGAGAGGATATTTCAATCAGGCGATACGCAAGTTCGGACAGCGGACAAGAGGAAGTTTCCACGGCAAACTGTTTTACTTTTTCTCCGAGTACGGTCTTTTGAAAAGCCCTTTCGAATTCTGCGAATTTTTGAGAAAGCAAAATTCCGTACCCTGCCGCAATTTGCTCGTTTTTGCACTTTATCAATATATTTTCGTCGATAAACACTTGATTCGGACATTTCCCACACGTTATATCGTCGCTGTCGGGCGCACAAAAAAGCATAGACCACCCTGTGTCTATACTCGCTGAAATTTCTTTTGCTTTTTCCGCCGCGGCGTGCGCACCCACCGCAAAAACGTAGCGCACGTATTCGGGCACGTCTTGTATTTTGCCTTGGTATGCGTTTGTCAAAAAAACGCGATAACCGCCCCTTTTCAACTCTTGACAAAGTGCGGTTGCGACGTCTTCGTATTCATTTTCATACACGATGCAAAGCGCGCCTTCTTCAAACACGGAGCGCAATCTAGGCAAAATTTGAGGTATCAAATCTTTGCCCGAAAATACGTCCGCGCCGCAAACGACGCGCTTTTCGATTATCGAATTATCCATACTCGCCTCCATGCAAACTCTAACATGTGCGCGAGAGAATATTCCGACTTTCTTTGTCTTTTTTTCGCCTATCTCGTCGAATTATTTTTTAAGATAGGTTTTGCATTTGGTTGCAAACGCAGTGTCCTTCACGTCGATTTGAGCGTTTGCGCAAAGACCGTTGTTGTTGAACGCACACTCGCCTGCGGCACATTGCACCAGACTTTCGAGGTCCTTGTCGAACACGTCCTCGCCCGCTTCGACGTCGGCAAAGTTTTGCGCAAGCGGTCCGCCCTCGCGCTTGATACGGCTAAGGCATTTTGCGTTTTCGCCGATAGAAATGACGCCTGCAAGGCACACGCCTTTGATGTTATGCTCGCAATTTGACGTTGCACAGTTGATTTTTTCCATAATAGCCTCCTGAGGTTTTGTTGCATTTAGTATGCCCCGCTTTTGAATTTTTACACAAAAAGACGCGTATATCGTCCATTCTTTTCGTTTTTATTGAAAAATTTGCGGCGGTGTGCTAATATATTGTCAACAAAAGTTTATAAGGAGACGGATATGAAAGTCATTCTTCTCAAAGACGTCAAAGGCACGGGCAAAAAAGGACAAATCGTCGAAGTAAACGACGGTTACGCTCGCAATTTCCTCATCAAAAAAGGGCTTGCGCAAGAAGGCACGCAACAAAATATCTACGTTGCGGAGCAACGCAAAAAAGCCTACGAAGCAAAGATTGCCTCCGAGCGCCAAGAAGCAAGAGAGCTTGCAAACAAACTTAAAGAAATCACCGTCAAAGTCAGCGCGAAAGGCGGCGAAAACAATGGCAAAATGTTCGGTTCGGTCACAAGCGAAATGATAAGCAACGCACTCAAAGACCTCGGCTTCGACGTGGACAAAAAGAAAATCGAAATCAAGGACAGCATCCGCGATTTCGGCGAATTCGAAGTGGTGCTTCGTCTTTACTCCGAAGTCACTCAAACTTTGAAAATCCAAGTCGTAAGAGCATAAGATGGTCTACCCCACCTCTTTGGACATCGACGATTACGTAATTTTGCAAGACACCGACGACTATGCGTTTTCGCAAGACTCGGTGTTTTTGGCAAATACGGCAAAAATCGCAAAAGAGGACAGGGTGCTTGATTTGGGATGCGGAACGGGGATTTTGGCAACGCTTGCGCTTGTCAAAAAACGCGCATCCGCCGCCGTCGGAATAGAGCTTCAACCCTCCGTTGCGAATCTGGCAAGAGAGAGTGCAAAACGCAACGGGCTCGAAGGCAAATTCGATATAATAACCGGCGACGTAAAGGATATAAAAAATCTTGTCGAAGCGGAAAGTTTCGACAAAGTGCTTTGCAATCCGCCCTACTTTCAAGGCGAGCAAATCACAAATAAGAATTTGTCAAGGATAGAGAGCACCGCAACTTTGCCCGATTTTGCCAAAGCGGCAAGCTACGCTTTGCGATTTGGCGGCGACGCTTGGTTCGTTTCGAAAATCGACAGGCTTTCACCGCTTATTTGCGCCCTCGTGCAATCCAAACTCGAACCCAAAGAAATGACAATCGTCTATCCCAAACTTTCATCGGAAGCGGACGTTGTGATAATCAAGGCAAGAAAAGGCGGCAAAGTCGGACTTAAAACTCACACGCTTATCGTCATGGACGAAGAGGGCAACTACACGCAAACTTACAAGGAGATGTACCAATAATGGCAAAACTCTATATTGTCGGAACTCCTATCGGCAACATGTCGGACATCACGCTTCGTGCGCTCGAAACGCTCAGAAACGTTGACGTTATAGCTTGCGAGGACACGCGTCACTCTCTGCCCCTCCTTGCAAAATACGACGTTCACGCAAAGCTCGTAGCCTATCACAAATTCAACGAACAGGACTGTTCCGACCGCCTTATCGAGATGATAAAGAACGGTCAAAACGTTGCGATAATCACGGACGCAGGCATGCCGTCCATCAGCGATCCCGGTGCGGAAGTGATCGCAAAGTGCCACTCGCAAGGCGTAGAAGTGGAAACCGTCCCCGGTCCTACCGCCCTCGCAACTGCGGTTGCGCTCAGCGGAATAAAAGCAAGCGGATTTACGTTTTTGGGGTTTTTGCCCGAAAAATCATCGGATAAAGTGTCGATTTTGTCAAAATGCGCTAATACGGGGCTTCCTATAATCTTGTACATTGCGCCGCACGATTTGACAAAAACGGCAAAGACGTTGCTTGACGTTCTTGGCGACAGAACCGTGTATGTTGCAAGAGAACTCACCAAAATTCACGAAAGCGTGACGATGACCACCCTCGCGAATTTCGAGTGCGAGGAGCGAGGTGAAATCGTGATGATTGTAGATTCCGTCGCATCCGAAAATCCCCTCAATTCCCTCTCCGTTGCCGAGCATCTCAATCATTATCTCGATTTGGGCATGGACAAAAAGGACGCTGTCAAGCAAGTTGCAAAAGACAGAGGCATTCCCAAAAACGAAGTCTACCAACAAGCATTAAATATGTGAAAGAATAGGAATGCAAAATACTGCAAATTTTCTCATCGAGTTTTTTTTCATTATTTTTCGTTGTTTGTGATATTACCTAATTTGGCAATATTCACAACCTCTTTGTTGCACCTTATCGCATGTAAGAAAAAAGGCAATCGATAGGAATGTATACATTCTTAAAATATTTTTTTGACAATATATACTAAATTATGCAAGTATTCATTCATAATTTGGAGTAGATAATGACTGTCAACGATGCGGTTGCAACTAGAATTTTGCAACTCCTTACCCAAAAGAATATGACACAGTATCGGTTGGAACAGCAATCGGGCATACAACACGGACATATGCAATGGATTTTGAATAGAAAAAGCAAAACCGTTACGCTTTCTACCGTGATGATGATTGCCAATGGTTTCGGAATGACTGTGCTTGAGTTTTTGGACGACGATTTGTTTTTGTACAAAAATCTCGATGTTGAATAATTAACATAAAAAAATCGGCGAGAGATGTTCTTCTCGCCGATTTTTCTTTGTAAATTATGTCTTATTCTTGCGTGAACGAGTCTTTGCCAAGTCCGCAAATCGGGCAGGTAAAGTCCTCGGGGACATCTTCCCATTTCGTGCCGGGAGCGATTCCGTTTTCCTCGTCGCCGAGGTCTTCGTCATAGATATAACCGCATACGCAAACGTATTTCATAGTTGTTTCTCCTTGTTGTTTGTCGATTGTTTTTCAATCGTTGTCGTTTCTTATTTGAAATAGCGGTTGAGAAGTCCCTCAAATGCCTTGCCGTGACGAGCCTCGTCGCGAGCCATCTCGTGTACGGTGTCGTGAATTGCGTCGAGTCCTTCTTCTTTTGCGCGTTTTGCAAGCTCGAATTTGCCGCTGGTTGCGCCGTTTTCTGCCTCAACGCGTTTTTGGAGGTTTACTTTTGTGGAGGGGCTGACGAGTTCGCCGAGCATTTCGCAGAATTTTGCAGCATGCTCTGCTTCTTCATAGGCTGCCTTTTCCCAGTAAAGACCGATTTCGGGATATCCCTCACGGTGTGCGGCTCTTGCCATTGCAAGATACATACCGACTTCGGTGCATTCGCCTTCGAAGTTTGCCTTCAATCCGTCGTAGATGTCTTGAGGGACGCCTTGACCGACTCCGATTACATGTTCTGCCGCCCAGACCTTTTCAGATCCGTCGTCTTTGATAAATTTGCTGCCGGGGCAACCGCATTGTGGGCATTTTTCGGGTGCCGAATCGCCCTCGTGAACGTATCCGCATATGGGACATATAAATTTTGCCATAGTTTTTTCTCCTTTAATATCTTCTATTTTTTCCGCCGTGGCGGTTGTTTCAAGTTTTTCGAAATCGCTTGCGGGATGCTTGCAAATCGGACAGATAAAATCGCTCGGAAGCGGACCTTCGTGAACATATCCGCATATTTTGCACACCCATTTTTCCTTTGAGTCGGCACTTGCTTGCGGCTTGGGCTTAACAAACGTCTGATAATAGTCATATGTCAATGCGTCGCCGTCGTTCGCAAAGTTCTGCGTCTGAACAGACTCCAGAACAAACATCGTATGCGTACCCATATCTATGCTTTTTTGCACTTTGAGTGCGAAATATCCGAGTACGCCCTTGCATTTGGGAACTCTTACGCCGTTTTTTGCAACGACGCTCTCGATGCCCTCGAACTTGTCCGTGTCGCGCCCCGATTGCATTCCGAATCTCTTGATAAAATCAAAGTCCGTCTTTTGCGACAGCACTGCAACGGCACATTCACCGCTCCTGACAATAAGCTCATGCGTAAAGTTCTGTTTGTTAAGCGTCACGCTGAACGTTTCGGGAGTTGCGGTCTGCTGTGCAAACGTGTTGATAATGCAACCGCTTTCCTTGCCGCCGTCTCCGGCACATAGAGTGTACAAGCCGTAGCTTATCTTAAACAGTAAATTCATTTTTTCTTCCTCCTGCAATCTTTGCATATACCTCTGAAAAAGAGCTGGCTTTCAAGCACTAGATTGCCGCCGAAATCCACTATGCTCTCGTCGATTTTGTCGAGATTGAAAAACACGTCCTCAACCTTGCCGCACTCGACGCATTGAAAGTGTCCGTGATTCATAGTCGTTTTGTCAAACCTCGACGGAGCGTCTTTGCATGCCACTTCCCTTATTTCGCCTTCGTTTGCCATGTCTTTGAGGATGCGATACACCGTGCCCAAACTCAAATTGGGCAACTCTTTTTTTGCCTCGGCAAGCACCATGTCTGCCGTAGGGTGATTGCATGCATCCTTGACTATCCTTGCAACCACTTCTTTTTGTATCGTGTTCCTCTTCGTCATGCTATCCTTTGAATTATTTTGATTTCTTATTGATAATAATTCTTGTTAGCTATAATATACGATAAACGAATACCTTTGTCAATACTTTTTTTGAAAATTTTTATATTTTTTTATTCCGCACTTCGTTTCCCCCTTTTTTACGGGATATGTATTATATATTTATATATTAATATCATATCAATAAACGATTATTAAAAACGCACCCGAAGGCGCGCTTTTAATCTTACTTTTCGGAATCGGAATTGTCGTCGTCGTTTTTTCGGTCGTTCTCTTTGTCAAAATCACAATCGTTTGAATCCGAGAACTCGTCAAAAGGAGTGTTCCCGTCGGGACGGCTGTCGTCGTCCTCGTCGTTTTCGTCGCCACGTCGTTTTGTGCGCCTCTCGTTTTTACGCAAGGCTTTGCCAACCAAAATCGCAATGCGCTTGTAGATAAACTGCAATGCGTAATCGAGCGCAACGAGTATTATGGTTCCGAACAGCGCAATCATCCAGTACTGCACTTTGTCTACGATTGATGAATCTAGCACAATGTTGTGGCACACGAAATACAAAAGCGCAAGCGCGCCGTTGATGTAAACGATTTTGACAATGAGCTGAACCCACCGGTTGATTTTGTCGCTATGGTTAAGCATTATGCCCGAAATGATTGCCATAGGCCCGAAATACACCACGTAACCCATCACCGAAAACACGTCACCCGCCACCGCAAACGACAGCCCTGCGGACACGACGTAAGCCAAAACGGAAGACAGATAATACTTTTGCGACAGCGGCACCATAAGCGCAACCGAAGCGGCAATAAAAAACGCAATCGTGCTGAATCTCACCACAACTCCGAGCCAAACCATAAGAAGCGCCACCGCCGCGCTTATGCCTGCAAGCGCAACTCTGTACACCGCCTCTTGTCGTGAAATTTTTATACGATTACGTTTCATAGATTTTTATAGTGTTTTTGCAAAACCGATATACAATGCAGCATCACGTGCCAATAGCGACTTTGCAAAAAGCAATATTCGGATGAATGACAAGGAAGAACGAAGAACTCACTTTTGGACAAGGAACGCACTAAATTGTGAATTGCGGAAAAGCGCATCTACACAGCATCCACCTATTTTGAATTTGTAAAAAGTCGATATTTGTGCGGCAGACAAGGAAGACGTCGCTTTTTGAACAAGGAGCGTACTATGTCGTACGTGACTTGTGAAAAAACGATGTCTGACGCAGTATCACGTGCAAATAGCGACTTTTTAGCAGCAGCGAATGAGATCGCCACCCATACACTCGCAACAACAATCCGCACACCAAAGCGCTTGACAGGCGGTGCAAAGTCCGTCGGCAACGTCGCTGTCGCGTTGGGAGTAGGTGCGGTTGGAGGTTTGGTCGGACTTGCCGTAAACGCCCTTTTCGCCTTGTTTGTCATAGGGGCGCGAACCGTCGATTTTCTTTTTGAGGTTGTCGAGAGCGCGAGAGTACTTGTCGTTGGACGGATCCATTTGGATTGCCATTTCAAGTTGCTTTTTGCTGTCGTTGAGCCAGTTTTTTTCGTAAAAAACGATGGACTGATAGTAGTGCCATTCCGCACCGCGATAGGATATTTCGTCAAGAGCGCGTTGCGCGCCTTCAACGTCCTTGTTGCGAATTGAGTCGCGTACGGACTCGAAAGACGATTCACTCTCGCCCGAAACCGTTGCGGATTCGTGGGAGAGCTCCATCGCTTGTTGATATGCGTCGTCAAGTTGACCGAGCATGCGCGCCGCTTGCGCGCCTTGGTCGCCCTCGTCGAAAACGTGTTCTTGACAATACGCACGTTTTGTCTTGTACGCTTCGAGGATTTCGCTTTGAGATGAGTCTTTGCTTATGCCAAGAATCACAAACGGGTCAATCGGCATTTGTCGTCTCCTTTGAGCAGTCGCTCCACTTGCATTTTTATGCCAAGGTAAATGGTGTTGCTCAACACGCCCTCGTACATTTTTATGTCCATTGCGTTGTATGAGCCAACCATCTTATTGTAGGTTGAATTGAGCAAAAACGACAGTTCGTCTGCGTTTTTTGCAAGATAATCTTTCTTTTCGGCACATTTGCCGTAATTCAGAACGAGCGGATTATACTCGCCTGACTTGCTGTCCTTTTCAACATCGTCAACCGCGTCGAGCAAATATATGAGGCGTCCGAGGTTGTAACAAAACGTATCGATATTGTCGTCGGTTTCGATAAGACGTCTTGTCATATCGCGCATTAGCGTTGCAAAAGTGTCGGCAACTCTGTCTATGCTGTCGCACTTTTCTTTTTCGAGCTTGCGTAAATCCGCAAAACTTTTTTGCATGATTTTGTCGATTTCACAAAGCCTTTTCGCCGCCTTTTTCTTGCGCGGAGCAAGCATACCTTTGACTATCGCTCGTGATTTTTTGCCGTCGTACACGTCGTCCTCAACGTTGTAGTAGACAAGCATAACGGCAATATCGGCAATCTTTTTTGACAGCTCGTCGGTTTTTACAACCACTTTTTTCTTGCCGTTGTAGGCGCAAAGTTTGCGTTCGAACTCAACGGGCGTGTTTGTGAGCGAATGCAAAAGCACGTTGTAAAATGTCACGTCGTAGTTGGTGCAAAGCCTTGTGAACTCCGCTCCTGTTTCGCCCAGCGTTTTGCAAAGTCCGCAATAAAAGGATTGAAATACGTTGAAATCCTTGATATACATATTAAGTTTATCGGGTATCACGTATCCGAACATTTTGTTGCCTCTTTGTTTAATAATATACTCTTTGTCTTAAACTATCCTTAAAACGCAACGCCTTTTCTTCTCGATACGAACAAAACGGATATTGCGTTTCGATTTTCATTTTGTCATTTGTTTCGCAACGTCCAAAACCACGTTTTTGACGTCCTTTCTATCAACGACGTCGGTGTGAATCTCTTTTGCCTCTTCCAGCTCCAAAATGCAATCCGGACATTCGAGCGCAGTGAGATTGTACAGTTTTATTATTGCCTTATACGGATTTTTTTCTCTTGAACCGAGCGCGCCGAGCACATCAACGGGGAACTTGTACGGATTTGCAGTGGACACGATTACGGTGGGCGTTTCGTCGTCCGTTTCGCAAGAATAGTCGTTGTAAACGCTTGCGGCAACGGCGGTGTGAGTGTCCATTATATAATCGTCGAGGTCGAAAAACGTTGCTATCGCGTTTTTGGTGTCCTCTTCGTCCGCCCATCCTGCGACGAATTTGTCAACGTTCACTTCATCGAAATCTATCTCGAATCTGCCCGTCTTTTTGAGGCTGTCGTAAACTTCCCTTACCTTTTCGTCGTCCCTGCCGTACAACTCGTAAACAAGTCTTTCGAGGTTGCTGGACACCAAAATGTCCATGGACGGCGACATTGTCTTGAAAAAGTCGCGATTTATATCGTACTCTCCGTCGTTGAAAAAGTCGGTGAGGACATTGTTTGCGTTGGATGCGACGATAAACTTTTCAACGGGCAAGCCCATGCGATAGGCGTAATAGCCTGCAAGCACGTTGCCGAAATTGCCGGTAGGCACGGCAAAATTTATCTTGTCGCCGAGCGCAATCTCCCCGCTGTCCACGAGGTCGCAGTACGCGGAGATATAATAAGCGATTTGCGGAGCAAGCCTGCCCCAATTTATAGAATTTGCGGACGACATTGCGATGTCGCTGTCTTTGAGACGTTTTACGACTTCTTCGTCGTTGAAAATACGCTTGACCGCCGTTTGTGCGTCGTCGAAATTGCCTTTTATACCGCAAACGTGAACGTTTGAGCCTTCTTGCGTGACCATTTGCATACGTTGCATCTCGCTCACTCCGTATGCAGGATAAAACACGAGCACGTGCGTGCCTTCGACGTCCTTAAATCCTTCGAGCGCGGCTTTGCCGGTGTCGCCGCTTGTTGCCGTCAAAACGAGAGTTTGCTCGTCAAGTCCGAGCTTTTTCTTGCTTGCGGTGAGCAGATATGGCAAAATCGTGAGCGCGACGTCCTTGAACGCACAAGTCGGGCCGTGCCACAATTCGAGCATATAAAGTCCGTCCTCGACTTTTACCAGAGGGCAAACGGAATCCTCGTCAAAACGATTGTACGCTCTTTTCGCATAGCCCAAAAGTTCCTCGAAGGAAAACTCGTCCATATACAAAGACAAGATTTTCGCCGCACGTTCGGGATAATCGAGGGGAATGAGATTTTCTATGTCCGCAAGACTTAAAATCGGGAATGACGACGGAACGAAAAGTCCGCCGTCATCCGATATGCCCTTTACGATAGCCTCGCTTGCAGAAATCTCTATTTTGGAGTTTCTGGTACAAGTGTATTTCATATTTTATTTTTCGCGAATGAATTCAGGAAAATTTTCCTCGTTTTCACTCACGGTAATCACAAATTTGGTGTCCGTGTTTTTTGCGATTTCTCTGATATCGTCAAAGAAGTCTTTCATCTCGAAAACGGTTTTGCCGAGCATTCTGTGCGCACCGTCGATATAAAGAGTTTCGATATCGTGGTTGCCTGCAAGCAAACCTTTTATAAAACCGATAAGTGCTTCTTCGCTCACGGGTGCGTCGCCTCTTTTGAGTTGTTTGGCGTTGACCATGCGGACTCTGTAATTGAGAGAATACATATATCTGTCCGTATCCGTCACAAAAACGATGTCGCCCTTTGCTGTTGCGACGTTGTCGTTTGCCATATCGATGATGATTTTGGTTTTGCCGGTGCCCTTGGCACCCGTTATAAATTTGATCATAAGCACCTCCGCTTATATTATATTCGATTCTATTATATATAAAATATTATCCGATTTCAACCCGCAATTTTCAAATCCGCGCACTTTTTTCAAACGCCGGCAAAAAGCCTTTCAGTGCTTTGCCTCAAAAAACGCATGAATTTGCGGATTTAAGAGTCCTACCATTGTGTCGAGTTCTTTATCGCTGATGGCCGTAGTTCGTCCTAACGCATACTCTTTGTCTACAAACTCTTTGATTTTTACCACGATATCATCGGATTTTTGAACTTTGTTTTCGGTGGGCAATTCATAATAGGAGTTTATCCAATATGCGATTCCGGCAAGGCCGCTAAAAGAATCCACCACGACTCTCGGAGCTCTTCCCAATATCTTTTGCGTGTCGAAAATGTTGTAGATTTCTTGATCTTTCAACATTCCGTCGGCGTGAATACCTGCTTTTGTGACATTGAAGTTTTTTCCTACAAACGGCGTTTGAGGGGGAATGCGATAACCCATTACATCCTCGAAATAATCTGCGATTTCGCTGATTACTTCAAGATTCATTCCGTTTGTAGTTCCCCTCAACGACGCATACTCGACAGCCATCGCTTCAAGCGGAGTATTTCCCGTGCGTTCCCCTATTCCGAGCAAAGTCGTATTGACGGTCGAACACCCGTACAACCATGCGGTCGCACTATTTGTAACCGCCTTATAAAAATCGTTGTGACCGTGCCATTCGAGCTGTTCGCTCGGCACTTGCGCATAGTAGCGGAAGCCGTAAATTACGCCTTGCACGCTGCGTGGCATTGCGGTACCCGGATAAGTTACGCCATACCCCATAGTGTCGCACGCACGAATTTTTATCGGGATTCCGCTTTCTCTTGAAAGTCTCATCAACTCGATTGCAAACGGAACGACAAATCCGAAATAATCCGCTCTGGTTATATCTTCGAAGTGACAACGAGGCACGATTCCTCTGTCAAGTGCCATTTTTACGACGGACAAATACTTGTCCATTGCCTGACGGCGAGTCATATTCATTTTTTTGAAAATATGATAATCCGAGCAGCTCACCAAAATTCCGGTTTCTTTTATGCCGAATTCCTTTACGAGCTCAAAATCTTTTTCGTTTGCTCTAATCCAACTTGTAACTTCGGGAAATTCATATCCCAAATCAAGGCATTTTTTTACGGCGTCTTTATCTTTATCGCTATAAAGGAAAAATTCGCTTTGTCTTATAATTCCGTTCTTGCCGCCGAGCCTATGCAACATTTTGAACAGTTCGACAATGTTATCGACGCTAAACGGCTCCATAGCTTGCTGTCCGTCACGAAAAGTCGTGTCGGAAATATACAACTCTTTGGGGCACTCCATCGGCACATGTCGCATATTAAATGCGATTTTAGGGATTTTACCATATGTAAAAATCTGTCTGTGCAGGTTGGGACGAGACACGTCTTGCAAAGACGGTTTGTACGTATGTTCTTCAAGCAGATGGTTGCGTTTGTTGTATTCAACTATCATTTTCCCTCCGTCACTCGATATTTTCGAGCATTTTGTTTTGCACGGCGATTTGAAGCGCGGAAATCATCTCGTCCAAATCTCCCAGCATAAACTTGTCGATATTGTAAAGCGTCAAGCCTATGCGGTGATCGGTCACTCTTCCTTGCGGAAAATTGTACGTCCTTATTCTCTCGCTTCTGTCACCCGTACCCACTTGCGCGCGACGGTTTTCGGCATATTCCTTTTCCGCTTGCGACTGATAGAAATCGTACACTCTGGATTTGAGCACTTTGAGTGCTTTTTCGCGGTTTTTGATTTGGCTTCTTTCGTCCTGACATTCAACGACGATACCCGTAGGGATATGCGTCATACGGATTGCGGACTCGGTTTTGTTGACGTGCTGTCCGCCAGCTCCGCCCGAACGATAGGTGTCCACTTTTATATCGTTTTCGTTGAGATTGACTTCGACGTTTTGTGCTTCGGGGAGCACCGCAACGGTAACCGTCGAGGTGTGAACTCTGCCCTGCGACTCGGTTTCGGGAACGCGTTGCACTCTATGCACGCCGCTCTCGAATTTGAGTTTGCCCCAAACGCCTTTGCCGGTTATCATAAACACAAGTTCTTTTGCGCCGCCGAGTTCGGTGTAGTTCATATTGACTTCCTCGACTTTCCAGCGGTTGTTTTCGGCATAATGGCGGTACATTTTCATAAGTTCCGTACCGAAAAGAGCAGCCTCGTCGCCGCCCGCGCCCGCGCGTATTTCCATAATGACGTTATTGTCCTCGTTGGGATCTTTTGGCAAAAGCGAAATTTTGAGATCGTTTCCGTCCTTGTCGAGTGCGTCGCGCAATTCGTCGAGTTCGCCTTTTAACAACGCTTTCATATCGGGATCGGTTTCCGCCGCCGCCATACTCTCGCAATCTTCGAAATCGCTCTTGTGCTTTTTGTAGACGGAATATATCTCGCAAATCGGCATCAGATCGGAATGTTCCTTTGACAATGCCTTGAACTTTTCTTGGTCGGAGATATTCTCGGGCATAGACAAAAGTTGCCCCACTTCGTTGCAGCGAGCCTCGATTTTGTCGAGTTTTTGAATCATGCCGTCCGATATTTTCATTTTTTCACCACTGCGATGCGGTCGAGTCCTTCGATATCTTTGAGGATTTCGACGTCGTATTTTTCAAATATATTCTTTATATCGTCCGCTTGATTTACGCCGAATTCCAACAGCAGCACGCCGCCATCTTTTAGATGCTCTTCAAGTTTATTTGCGATTATGCGATAAAATTTCAAGCCGTCGCTGTCGCCGTCAAGAGCGAGTTTCGGTTCGAAATCCTTGACTTTCGCATCGAGTTTTGCAACGTCGGACGTGGGAATATAAGGCGGATTTGACACGATGACGTCAAACGTCTTGTTTGCAACCGCGCTCCACATATCGCCCTTTGAAAAATCGACTCTGACGCCGGTGTTGAGCGAGTTTGCAAGCGCAACGTCGATTGCGCCTACACTGACGTCGCACGCGCTGACTTTTGCGTTGGTATTCTTTGCGATTGCCACGGCGATTGCGCCGCTTCCCGTACACAAATCAAGCACGTCGCACTGAGCGTCAACGCTCTTTTCTTTTATGACGGCAATTGCCTTTTCCACAAGCTCTTCGGTTTCGGGGCGAGGGATAAGCACGCTTTTGTTGACGGCGATTTTTATGCCGTAAAACTCGCAATATCCGAGCGCATATTGAAGAGGTGTGCCGTCGGACATCTTCTTTGCAATCGATTCCGCATTGTCGAACTGTTGCTTTGTGAGGGTTTTGAGGGATTGAAGTTCGCTTCTTCTCTTGCCCGTAACCTCGACGAGCAACCAATCTATATCGGCGTCGTCCGCGCCCTTTGCGATGTTTTGAAGTTTTGCTCTTGCAACGCCGTAAGGCACTTTAATATCGAATTTTCTTTCTTCGAGATTCGGATTTTCATCCATTGCAAGCACCGTTTTGAACGCGGTGATGGACACTTCGAGCATATCGTCGGTCGGCTCTTTCGTCGTAAGTTTTTGAAGAGCCATACCGGGCGCGCGGAGTATGCGCACAAAAAGGCAATCGCTCTTTGCAAGGAGTTTCAAAAGTTCGTAAGAAACGCCTGCCACGACGGGCAAAAACAGCAGTTTAAAACCGAGTTTTATGAGCGCGTTGAGCACTTTTGCGCCGCTCACGTCGGAGGACACGACGAGTCCGCACTTTTCAAGCATAAAGTTGACCAGCACAAACACCATTATGCTGACCGCAATCACGAAAAACAAAAAGGTCGTTCCGCAGCGAGAATGTTCTCTGGGCATATGCTTTGCGTTCTCGACCGTAAGATCGAGTCCGCGCTCGTAGCAGGATATGACTTTGTGTTCCGCTCCGTGATACATAAACACTCTGCGCACGTCTTTCATCATCGTGACAAGCAGAATGTAGCAAATGAAAATCGCAAGCATCAAACCGCCTTCGATAAGGCTGTACCAAAGGCTTTTGAGCGACGAGGACGCAATTGCGGCGATATTGTCGCAAACAAGCGACGCAAGGAAGTTTGGCAAAAACACAAACAAACCGACTGCAAGCAGCACGCCGAGCACCACCGAAAAGCCCATAAGGATGTTCATGGGATTGGTTTTGAGCTTGTCGGCAACCCACTTGTCAAACTTGGACGGCTCGGCATAATCGCCGTAAACTTCCGCCGAACGCATCATTATGCCAGTGCCTTGAAAAAGTTGCGTGACAAGATTTACGACGCCGCGAACAAACGGCAAACGTAAAAAAGCATTGCGCTGTTTTGCGTCCTTTGTGTACTTGCTCTCAACGGTAATATCGCCGTCGGGAGTGCGGACTGCGGTTGCAATCGAGCGCGCGCCTTTCATCATGACGCCTTCGAGCACGGCTTGACCTCCGATGTTCGTTCTGCGCACGATTTTGGTTTTTCTGTCGATAACGTTTTTAGGTTTCGGCTCTTTGACTTTTTTCGATTTCTTATCTTCCATAATTTGTCGGGTGAAATAGTAAAATGCAGACACGCCTGACGTGTCTGCATTTTCCTTTTCTTGTTAGTCGAGATTGTATCTCTTCTTGAATTTGTCGACGCGTCCACCGGTGTCAACAAGTTTTTGTTTGCCCGTGAAGTACGGATGGCACTTGGAGCAAATTTCAACACGAAGTTCGTTGACGTTCTTGGTTGTACCCGTCTGGAATGTGTTTCCGCATGCACACACGACAGTTACGTCATGGTAATCGGGATGGATTCCTTCTTTCATTTTGATTCTCCTAACTCGTTTTTCTATACCCACACGCGCCAGTAAGTTACGCGAATATGATATAAAGTTTCTTTATTATATAAACTGCGCACGCAAAAGTCAAGCAATCGTGACAGGCAATTTTTATTAATGGGATTTTAATGTTTAATATCTCTAAACTATTGCTTGAAGCAACGAGTTTCTTGTTTCTTCCAACGCTTTGTCGGTAAGTTTGCGCTCGCTCTTTTTTGAGTTTATTTTTCCTTGCAAAACTATTTTGACGGGGGCGTCGTCAAACACGAAATAATCGTCTGCCAAAAGCAAACACTCGTCGATTGCGTGCGTGACGAAAACAACGGTCTTATTTTTCTTTTCTTGCAATGCAGCAAATTGCTTTATAAGCCTTGTTTTCAGCGCGGTGTCGAGTGCCTTGAACGGTTCGTCCAATAGCATGACGTCGGACGGATACAAAAACGCTCGTGCCATACTCACCCTTTGCGCCTGCCCTCCGCTTATCTCGCTCGGAAGGCTTTTCAGAACGTCGAAAATTTCAAGGTCGACGGCGGTTTGTTCAATCATTCTTTTGCGTTCCGCTTTATCCTTTACTACTCCTTTTAATATCAAATCAAGGTTTTTATACACCGAAATCGATGGGATTAACCTGTCTTTTTGAAAAATATAGCTCACTCCGCCCTCGCAACCTTCGATTTGTCCTTCATATGATTTTATGCCTGCGATAGCGTTTAAAAGTGTAGTTTTGCCAACGCCGCTTCCTCCCAAAATCACGTTGATTTTGCCTTGCTCGAAAGTGACGTCGAAGTTGTCGAATATGGTCTTTTGTTCATATGAACACGTGAGATTTTTGACGCAAATATCTCTCATCTTGACACCTCCCACACCTTTTTGAAAATCGCCACGACGCCTTCGAGTACAAAACCGAACACGATTGCAACAAGCGTCCACGCAAGCAGATATTCAATCTCGAAAGTCGAATTTGCCGTTTGAATTTTGCCGCCTATGCTCTTTGACACGCATGCCAGAATCTCCGCCGCCACAACCACTTTGAGCGTAAGCGAAAGCGTTGATTTGCTCGTGTCGAAAAGACAAGGCGCAATCGAGGGCAAATATATGCTCCGCACCACGTTCCACGGCTTGACTTTGTACACCTTTGCCATTTCCAAAAGGTCTTTGTCAACGCCGACTATCGCCGAATAGAACGAGGAATACATAATGGGAAACGCAATCAAAAATCCAACCGCTATCGCCATTTGATTGCTTGACATAAACGCATAGAAAACGAGGATCACAGCCACCGTCGGAGCGGAGCGCAACAATGACACAATCGGTGAAATCACCCTGTGCAAAGGCGTGAAAATTCCCCCTAGCACCGCAAGCAACATTGCGATTGCAAACGAGTTTACAAAGCAAATGAGCGTGCGCAAAAGCGTTGAGCCGACGCTTGCCCAAAATCCTTTTTCACCGCCCAGCGCAAAAAATCTTGCAAGCACCGCCGACGGCATGGGCAGCACCAAAGGATTGTCCTTTGCTTTTGCCCATATCGTCCACACGGCAAGCACGATACCCAGCGCGATAAGCGGATATACGACGTTTTCTATGAGCCGCTTTGCGACTTTTTTGTCAACGTTTATTTTTTTCACTTCGTTTCGATTTCAATGCCGTTTTGTTTCATAATATAGCGGAAAACAAGTCCGGGGACACCGGTTTGTCCTATACACGCAATATTTTTACCCACAAGGTCGTCCATTGAGATTTGACCGCCTTTTTCAGTATTTCCGACAACATACAAACTACCGTCCACAGCAATGCTTACGAGTTTATAGTCTGCCCCTTGTCTTATAAGATTTGCGCCGGCATTGACAGGCATAATTACTACGTCGCTTGCCTTCGTTGCCATTTCGGAAGCTATATTTGCAGGATTGACAACCTTATATTCGACATCATAATCGGCTATTTTTTTACCATTGCTCGCAAGTGTAAGCATAGCAAGCGCAGGAGTCCCCTCAGGTGCGGAAAACTTTATTTGTTTACTGTTTTCCGTTGTGCTTGTTGGAATATCGAAAATCTTTGATTTGTTTGTAGTCCAATCAATCGAATTGCCTTTGCTATCTTTCAGCATTACGTTTGAGAGGAACAACATTATATCTCGCATGCTTGCTTCCGTAAGTTTTGCACCGTTAATTGCACATCTATCAATCGCAATAGCCGGGAAATTTGCACTTTCGTATACTTTTTTCGCTTCTGCGGTTACGCTTGCTTTGTTTTGAGCAACCCACTCTTTGTTGGCTGCCAATTCCTCAAAAAGCGATTTCATAAAAGCTTCGTCGCTTGCAAGCGCTGATTTTACAAATATGCCTGCCTGTGGAAAACTTGTTGCTCCGCTTACTTTTGAATACTCTGTCTGAATGTTCATTTCGGCATTGAGAGAAAGCCTCTTCGTTTGAGCTGTTGCGGCAGGTTCGCCGACGACGATAAAATCAACCTGTCCTCCGGAAAGCAACATTGCCGCCGCCGCACCGTCGGCAACGTATCTTACCGACACTTTTTTAACCGTACCAACATCTTCTTTATTGTTGCATGCGACAAACGATACGCACACAATCAAAACAAGTGCCAAAACCGCAATTATTGCGAAAAATTTATTGGTTTTTTTCATAGTTTTATACCTCAAAAAATTTATTTTTCCATCTTTACATATGCTTCGAGCACATGAACTTTAAATGCAGTGTCCCCCTTCCTCACGTGTTTGGACTTCGGCGTTTGCAATGCAATCCGCCTCGTTCGCTTTGGCTACAACACATTCACAGGATGTGTTGCTTTACGCGTCGCGCCCACACCGCCGTTCATTATAAACGGGTGTGGGTGTCCCGCCCGACTTTCACCAAGCAGATAATTTGGCGCAACTGTGGCAGGAGTTCTTGTCCTTGCTCGAACTGATAGCGCAAATTCTCTGCGCGGTAGTAGGCGCGAGGGCTAATGCGGTTTGTGGCAATCGTCAAACGGTTTTTGTTTCTATTTAGGGGATTCCCACGTCGTTTCACTCCTCGGAATGACATAGGACGATTGCCTTGACCGCAATGACGCTCGAGCGACCGGTCGTCGCCTCGCGACTCCAATTCCGTCTTCGAAAAGGTGTTAAACTTCAAAAGAAGTGATTGCGGATTTAACGTGCAAACTTTCAAATCGTCCGAGTTTGCCCGTAAGCGCGGATATACGCTCCTGCGTACCCTCGACGATAAGTGCGATTGCGTTGGCTTCCTCTCGCGGCACGCCCATACGCCCGATGATAATATCCGCAAAATCGCTCAAAACTTTTTGCATTTCGACAGCAACGCTCTTGTCGCCTTTGAGGACTATGCCCACAACGCCTATCTTTTTCATATTTGACACTCCTTTCAAAAAAAATGCGCCACCTCAAACGGTAGCGCAAAAATGTTGCGATTTTGCTCGTCATCTTACACTCCGTTCTCTTGTCGGTTGTTGCCATCGTTTCGGGCGCACCCTACACTCCGTTTTGCCGACGCACATCGTTTTTGATTCGATATTTTTTTATCTATTTTGATATTATCCTATTTTTCATACGCTGTCAAGCGTTTCACCACACAAACAAAATCGCCGCACCGAGAATTTTGCTTTCGGACAAAACGGGCATATATACGTTTTGCACGTCGTTGCTGTCAACGTCGCTTGTGAAGATTTGCCAATTTGCGATTTGTTTTATTGCGGCTCGACTTGCCGAGTTTTCCTCATAATAATCGGCGATAAACGCTTTCAAATCGTTTTTGACCGCAGGAATACAAGACGCAATCTTTGTGCTGACGTCCTCGATTTTGCCGATATACCAGTTGTACCAGCTCTTGATATACGGCAAAGTTTCGTCTGTAACTTCCGCCGGGCGCTTGTTTGGATTGCTCTCGCCAATTATGCTTTCAAAGCCGCAAAGGGACGCCGTCGTGTACAGCGCGGACAAATTCTTTTGAGTAGGATTCATTTCAAAATCGTAATAGCACTGTTTGAGCTTGTCGATATTTGCGTTGAAAAACAGCGAACCGAGCATAATCAAAAGCGTATCTTGATCGATTATATCGGGATGTGCGGGCTTCAAAGTATCGCCCTCGATTTCTTTGGCGAGATCGGACACGTTGAGAAGAAGGTCGAGAATTATCACCGGCATAGCTTTTTGATAGCCTTCCGCTCCTTGCTCGCAAACTCTGTCGATAAGTCCGTTTATGCCGTTTTGGTCAAACTTGCCGCTTTCCATAACTCCGTCGATAAGCCTTGCCGCCAAAACGAGTTTGTTGAGCGAACTTGTGGACTCGTTGAGTTTTTTCTCTTCGTCTAGTTTTACGACGCTCAAAAAGTCGGTGATGAAATCCTTGTTCGACATCACGTCCTTGCTTGCAAGCGCAACGTCGCAAAGAGAAGGTATCACGTCAACCGCCATATACGCGTATTTTGCGTATTTGATGATTTGCGAATACACCGCCGAAGATATGCTCTTGTTGTCGAAATTGCTTATAAACAAATCGAGCGCGACGTCGAGTTTTTCGATTTCGCTTTGCGTAAGAGCGTTTTTGAGCCTCGAAACGTTGCTCAAAAGCGCGCTCACAAGCGTTGCCAATTCGCTCTCGGACACGTTGGACAGTGCGCCGTCGTCACCGAAAAGTTTTGAATAAAGCTCGTCCGTCAGCGTGTTGACCGAGGTGTCGTATGCAAACGCAATCAACTCGCTCATTGCGCTTTGCGCGTTTGAAAGCGCACTCTGCATCTCGCTCTTTTGCGCGTCGGTTGCATTGAGCGATTGCTTTGCAAGGTTCAACACCGCTCTGTTGGCGGACACGTTTTCGAGTGCCGCCGCACTTGCAGAGTTTCGAATCATAACGTCTTTCACGTTGTCCAAACGGTCGACTATATTCGAAACGGTGTTTCTACCGTCGCTTATAAGTTTTGAAATCAAATCGTAGGCAAGCGTAGAAACGTCGCTTGCGGTAAGCCCGATTTGTTTGAGCATAGGCACGAGAAGCTCTGCGTTGTTCGAAAACTCTTTGAGAAGTTTCTTCCCTTCCTCGCTTTCAAGCGAATCGGCAAGCGACTTTATCTTTGCGGTTTGCAAACTCGAAGCGTTTACTACGTCACAAACAAGGCTCGTCCAACCTTTCGTGACGACGTAATCTCCCGCATTTTCAAGCGTCGCAATCTCCTCATCCGAAAGATTTGCGCTCCATTTTTCGTTTATGCCCGAAAGAAATGTTTGCTCAACTCTGCTCGTCTGGTTTGCACGCTCTTTTTGCGCGGCATTTCCTCGATTGTTGCACGAAACAAGACTCGCGCTCATCAAAAGCACGAGGGCAAGCAACAATATAAGGACGTTTTTCGACTTTTTCATATCTATACCTTTTTGATATTATAACCTTTTTTGAAGCAAAGCGCAAGGGGTACGAGAGTATAACCTGCGCTCATTGCGCCGCCCACGCAAGCCACCACCCACGCTTCGTACATAAACTCGAAGTAAAGTCCGAACAGACGGAGCGCATGGATAAGGCTCGAAGTGATAAGCACCGAAAACGCAAACGATACGGCAAACGAAACCACTGCAACGAGAGCGTGCTCAAACACTTCCGCACCCAGCAACGAATTTTTGGACATACCTGCGTTGAGCAACGCGACTCTGCCCTTTTGCGACGTCGCTCTGCCGATGAGCGTAGACACGACCGTAACCGCAAAAATGAAAATCGTCACGACGACGGCAAGCGTGCCGATGAGGTCGAACACGGATTGCATGCTTTCCATTTCCCACTTGAACGCTTCAAGCGTTTCGATGACGTAATAGTTGTTGCCTGCAAACTTTTCGCGCAACAATCCGATGGTCGAATCCATATCTCCGTCAATGATTGCGAGCACGGTGTCAACCTTTTTGCCGAACAGGTTTTCAATGCTTTCCTGCGATAAAACCACGTAGTTGCCGCTAAACAGCGTGTGCTTCAATATGCCGCCCACGACGACAGATTTCTTTGCGCCGTCAAGCGTCATCTCAAGCGTATCGCCCTCTTGAACCCCGTACAGTTCGCATAGAGCATAATCTACAAAAACATACGGTTTATCGCTTGAAATGCGTTCGTAAACCGTTGTTTTTGGCGTAATATACTCAAAATCCACCATTTCAAGAACGTCTTTCGAACCGAGTACGTTCATTGTTTTTTCCTTGCCGTCCACAATAAAATCGGCATTGCTCCACACCATTTTGGTTGCGGACTTCACGCCGTCGATTTGCTCGAACCGGGAAACGTCTACGTCGGCTTGAATGTTGGTGACAAACACCATGTCTTTGAACTCGTCAACGTAGGACGTAAATATGCTCGTCGTAAGCGAATACGCCATAAACAGCATCATCGCAATGGTCATACCGACGGTGAGCATGGTCACCGAACGCGCAAAACGCTTGTCGCGTACAATGCTTTTCGCACCTATTTTTATTGCGGGAGAGTGAGTTTTTGCTATAACTTTTCCGCTGATTTTAAGAACTTTCGAGCAAGCGACGGCAAGCAACGCAATGGCAAAAATCATTGAAAATACCGCTGTAATCGCCCTTGCGGTCGGAACACAAAATTCGACAACGACGCTCGCAATCGTGAGCAATGTAAACAAAACTACGAGCGCAACGCCCACCTTCGACGGCTTGCTTACGTCAAGTTGATTTTCCCTTATACTGCCTTTGAAAGAACGCAAAATAGGCAGGAGCGAACTCAAAATCGAGCAGACAAGTCCGATTCCGCCGGCGAGGAATAAATATCCTACCGATATGCCGAAAGTTACGCTTTGCGACAAGGTGAGTTTCAAAAGTCCTACGAAAATTCCCACCGCAAGCGCAGAGCCTACAAGAGTGCCGATACATGCTTGAATCGCGCTTTCCGTGACGAACAACGCAAATATTTGTTTTTTTGTTGCGCCCACGACTTTGAGCTTTGATATGAGATTGACTTTTTCGCCCTCACTCATCATAAACAACAGCACGATAAACGCAATGCCCAGCGCAAGCACCGCTCCGCCCGCAAGCACGATAGGAGCTGTCAAACTTTGAGTTTGTTCTTCGATATACTTTGCGTCCTTTGACGGCGAAACGAGCATATCTTTGTATGCGTCCATTGCCAAAATTGCGTTTACGGTTGCATCCACTTTCGTTTTGTCGCTCAGAACGACGTGAATCTCGTTGCAAAGATTTTCGCTTGAAAGTATGAGTTTTGAAAAGTTCTCGGTGAGCCCGAGCATCAAATAAGGTGCGTCGTCAAGAAAATATCCGCTTTGCTTTGCGATTGCGCCGATATAGCAAACCACTTTTTTCGTTCCTAGCACAAACTCCGCCCTGTCGCCCACGCTCCATCCGAAATGTTTTGCCGCATCTTGCGATACGATTATATCGTCGCTCCGCTCTCCGCTTTGCAACTTGGCTATGTCGCCTTCGACAATCTCTATTTTTGCAAGCGTTTCAAGCTGTCCTTTTTTGAAACCGCGCACGCCGACGTATTCCTCTCCGTACATTGCGTAAAGTTTGAGCGACGGTACGATTTGTTCTATACCCTCAACGCTTTGCAGCGGATCGTCTTTCATGATGCGATCGCTTGTGCTGTTGGTGGAAATCGTGATGTCGCTCACGCCTGCCGAAGCCGTTTCGGTGGCATAAATATAGTCGAAAACCGCACCCTTGAAAGAAATCATGCAAAAAATCATCGCGACTACAACCGCGACTGCCAAAGTCGTGGCGACAAACCGCATCGGTTTCGACGTGATGTTTTTCAGAGCCAGTTTAAACATTTGTTATCCTATTTTTGCTTTTCTTATCTTTTTATCCGCAACCGCGCGCAGTACACCACCAAGCAGATAATTTGGCGGAACTGCGGCGGGAGTTTTTTCTTTGCCTGAACCGATAGCACAAATTCTCTGCGCGGTAGAGATTGCGAGAACAAATGCGGTGTTTGTCAATCGCCGAAAATGTTCTCGTTTACGTCCCCGGAGATTGCCACGCTTACGCTCGCAATGACAGGAGAGAGATATGCGGCACGTCTAGATCCTTCGGCAAGCTCAGGATGACATGAAGAAAGAAAAGACAGATGGTGGCGATTGATATCACCGCAATGCCGTTTGAGCAATGGCACGCAGTGCGACATCATTGTTGCGCCGAGCATACTCCGTCTTCCATCTTAACGATGCGCGAGGCATATTCCGCATGCGAAGGCGAGTGCGTAACCATCACCAGAGCAACGCCCCTGTTTTTGTTGATGTCCTTCAAAAGTTCCATAACCTGACGGCCGCGCTCCTTGTCAAGACTGCCCGTCGGCTCGTCAAGGAAGATGATTTTCGGATTTGTCGCAAGGGCTCTCGCAATGGCAACGCGCTGTTGCTCGCCTCCCGAAAGCTGACGAGGATAAGCGTCCTTGCGTTTTGCAATGCCGAGATATTGCAAAATTTCGTCCACACGAGCCTTGTATTCGCTCTCCTTCTTCTTGTCGAGCATCAAGGGCAACGTCACGTTTTCGTACACGGTGAGATTGGGCACGAGATTGTCGAACTGATAGACAAAAGAAAAATCTCTTCTTCTCATCCGCGCGATTTCCTCGTCGGGAGCGTTGCAAAGGTCTTGTCCCAAAAGCTCGACTCTACCCTCGCTCGGTTTGTCAATGCCGGCAAGAATATACAAAAGCGTGGATTTTCCGCTTCCCGATTCGCCTACGATTGCCACAAACTCGCCCTCGTCAAGCGTGAAATCAACACCCTTCAACACAGGCGTTTCAACCTCGCCGGTGACGAAAGTCTTTTTTATATTCAGGGCTTTCAATACGCACTCTGCCATACAGCCTCCGTTGCGGCGAGCAAAATCTCGTATATGCTCGCGCGCGTAAATACACTTTGAATTATAACACAGCATATTTGATAAAACAATAACAAAATAGTTGGCGTTTTCTCGCATTGTTATGCTATACTGAAAATATGAAAAACAAAACGCCGAAAATCGGAACGATTGAATACGAAATTGCGCTTGCCGAAGCGTCCGCGCAAAAGCCGCGACTTCTTTTGCATGCGTGTTGCGGACCTTGCGCAAGCAGCGTACTTGAATATCTTACGCCGCACTTTGACGTGACGGTGTTTTATTACAATCCCAATATTTTGCCAAAAGAAGAGTTTATCAAGCGTGAAAACGCACTTAAAGACGTGATTTCGCATTTTAAAGGCGTACAGCTTATCGTTCCCGACCAATACGAAAGCGAATATATTTCCTACGTCAAGGGGCACAAAAACGACCTCGAAGGCGGCGCGAGATGCGAGCTCTGTTTCACATTACGTCTTGAAAAAACCGCCGAATATCTGAAAGCTCACTCCGACGATTTCGACTATTTTGCAACCACCCTCACGGTAAGTCCGCACAAAAACGCTCCTCTCATAAACCGAATCGGCAACGAGATTGCAAACAATCTCGGCGTGAAATATCTCGATTCCGACTTCAAAAAGCGCGACGGATATCTCCGCTCAATCGTGCTTTGTCGAGAGTGGGACGTGTATCGACAAGTTTATTGCGGCTGCGTGAAAGACATGCTTTTAGATTGACGGTTCGTTTTTTTTGCATTAATTAACAAAATTTAAACGCCCCAAAAAGGTTACGCTCTTTTTTCAAAAACATCAAAAAAACGGGCAAAGCGATTTGAAAAATCACATTGCCCGCTTTTATGCGATTATTTGTCGGTCACGATGATTTTGCCTTTGAACTCGTCTCCCTCGCAAATGATTTCGTCAACCGACGGAAGTTTGACAAAACCGTCTTTGACGTTCTTTACGCTTATCACGGGTGTGGTTACGGTTGCTTCGACGTCGCTTCTTTCAAACGCAAAATCACAGTCTATCATCTCGCAATCGATGAGTTTGAGATTCTTGCAATAGCAAAGCGGTTGCGTTCCTATGATTTTGCAATGTTCGAAAGTTACGCCGTCGCAATACCACGCAAGATACTCTCCCTTTACGACGCAATTTTTGACAAGCACGTTTTCGGCGTGCCAGAAAGCGTCCTTGGTGTCGAAATTGCAATCCTCGAACACTGCGTCCTTGATGTATTGGAAGCTGTATTTGCCCTTGAAGTCCACGTTTTTGAAACGAATTGCCGTTGCGCGCATCATAAAATACTCGCTTTCCGCATGCGAATTTGCCATATTTATTCCGTGCGTCGACCAGCCGAATTCGGGAGATACGATATCGCATGAATCGATTGTGACGTTTTTGCATTCCCGCAAGGCTTTGATGCCGTGCATTTTTACGTTTTTGATACGTATGTTTTCGCTGTACCAAAGCGCGGCTCTGCAAAGCTCGGTCATCTCGCAGTTCTCGATTGCAAGATTATGGTCGTGCCAAAACGGATAACGCAAATTAAAAAAGCAATCCTTGCACTCGACATCTCGGCACTCTTTGAACGCGCTCTCGCCGTCGGCCGGGCCGTCGATGGACACGTTTTTAACTTTGACGTTACGCGCGCCGTAAAATGCACGTTCCTCGTCGAAGGTTTTATTTTCCACAACACAATTTTCGTATGCCATTTTATCCTCAAAATACTATCCGCCTGCACTTGGCAAGCGGAATGGTAATTCAAAATTTTATTCTTGTTCCTGTCTTTCTTCGAGCATCGATTTGACCTTCATAAGCCTCGTTGTCGCACCTCTTTCGTTTTCGTCGAGCTTCATGACGATGTACTTTATGGTTTCTTCCAGCTGCGGAATCATAACGTTTTCGAGCGCGTTGACTCTGCGCCTGTTCTTTTCGATCTCGTCGGCAAGCATATTGCACGTCTTTTCAACTTCCGCAAGTTTCAAAAGTTTGGGCAACAGTTCGGTGAGCGAAGATATGGAGCTGTCAAGCTCGCTCGTGACGCTTGCAAACGAATACGGATACAAGTCTTTGCTTTCCCCTTCCGTGACGGTGAAAACGGGCACGTTGACGCTCATGACGTTTTTTGAGGACGTTTCGAGCGTGACTTTTGCCGAGGGCATTGCGATTGCCTCTTCTATCACAGCGTCGCTGGACACCGCACGCGCGAGCATAAAGGATTTGAGCGAATCGCCAAGTTCCTCTTCCACTTCCTCTCTCAAACGCTTATTTTCACGCACGTAAAGCATAAACTGACGTATCATTTCGTCAGATTTATCCTTCAAGAGTTTGTGGCCTCTCGTTGCGGTTTTAAGACGGTTTTTGAGCCGTCTCAATTCCATTCTGGTTGGGTTTACGTTGAGTTTGCTCATGATTATTTTTCTTCCTCGTCTTTTTCGAGGTATTTTTCGATATACTCGTCGCGGATACGTTTAAGCTCGCTCTTGGGCAATATTTTGAGGAGTTTCCAGCCCAAATCAAGCGTTTCTTCTATATCGCGATTGACGTCGAAGCCTTGCGATACGTATTGTTTTTCAAACTCATCGGCAAATTTTGCGTACTTCTTGTCCGTTTCGGTAAGAGCGGCGTCGCCGAGAATGGAGCTCAATTCCTTTGCCTCTTTTCCTTGCGCGTACGCACTGAAAAGTTGGTTCATGGTGTCGGCGTGATCTTCTCTCGTCTTGCCCTTGCCTATGCCCTTGTCTTTCAAACGAGAAAGCGACGGCAAAACGTCGATGGGCGGCACGATGCCTTTCTTGTAAAGTTCACGCGAAATGATGATTTGCCCCTCCGTGATGTAACCGGTAAGGTCGGGAATGGGGTGCGTCTTGTCGTCCTCGGGCATCGTAAGGATAGGAATTTGAGTGATAGAGCCTTTCTTTCCCACGATTCTGCCGGCACGCTCGTACATGCTTGCAAGGTCGGTGTACATATAGCCGGGGTATCCGCGTCTGCCGGGAACTTCCTTTCTTGCCGCCGAAACCTCGCGCAACGCTTCTGCGTAGTTGGTGATGTCGGTGGTGATGACCAAAACGTGCATATCCTTTTCAAACGCAAGGTATTCCGCCGCCGTCAACGCCATACGAGGCGTGGAAATACGCTCGACTGCGGGATCGTTTGCAAGGTTGATGAACATGACAGCTCTTTCGATTGCGCCCGTCTTTCTGAAATCACTGATAAAAAAGTCCGCTTCTTCAAAAGTGATACCGACTGCCGCAAACACGACTGCGAATTTTGCGTCGCTGCCCAAAACTTTTGCCTGTCTTGCGATTTGCGCCGCAAGTTCGGCATGCGGCATACCCGACATCGAAAACACGGGAAGTTTTTGACCTCTGACAAGCGTGTTTAAACCGTCGATTGCGCTTATACCCGTTTGAATAAACTCGTTGGGATAGTCGCGCGCAACGGGGTTTATCGGTTGACCGTTGATGTCGAGTTTCATTTCGGGGATAATGGGTGCGCCGCCGTCGCGCGGTCTGCCCATGCCGTCGAAAACTCTGCCCAGCATATCTTCGCTCACGCCGAGTTCGATGCCGTGGCCGAGGAATCTCGCCTTTGACGTCGCCATCTTTATGCCTTGCGACGCTTCGAAAAGCTGCACGAGGGCTTTGTCGCGGTTGATTTCAAGCACTTTGCCGCTTCTGACTTCGCCGTTTTCCTGTCTTATCTCGACAAGTTCGTTATATTTGACGCCCTCAACGCCCTCAACGAGCATAAGCGGGCCGACAATTTCTCTAATGGTGTTGTATTCTTTTAACATCACATGCCTCCTTCGTCAGTGAGAGCGCGCATTTCGCTCTTGATTTCGGCAAGAATTTCGTCAAATTTGTTCATTTCGCTTTCGGGGATATACTTCGCTCTGCCGATTTGTTCTCTTACGCCGAGTTCGAGCACGTCCTCGATGTCCACGTTCTTTGTAAGCGCGTCTTTTGCAAGCTCGTCGAACGTGAGGATAAGACGGAGCATATACTCTTGCTTGCGGAGAGACGAGAACGTGTCGACTTCGTGGAAAGCGTTCTGGTGCAAATAGTCCTCTCTTATGGACTTTGCCGTTTCCATAGTCAGACGATTTTCGGGAGAAAGTGCGTCCATACCGACGAGTCTTACGATTTCGTCGAGTTGCGCCTCTTCTTGCAATATACGCATGCACTTTGCGCGCAATTTCATCCACTCTTCGTCAACGTTGTCGGTGTACCAATCTCCCAGGCGTTCGGCGTAAAGCGAATAGCTTGTGAGCCAATCGACTGCCGGGAAGTGACGTTTGTAGGCAAGCGACGCACTAAGTCCCCAGAACACTTTGACTATACGCAACGTTGCTTGCGATACGGGCTCGGACAAGTCGCCGCCGGGAGGCGAAACCGCGCCGATTGCCGTAATCGAACCGACGGTGTTTTCTTGTCCCAAAACTTTGACGATGCCCGCTCTTTCGTAAAATTCCGCAAGGCGAGAGCTGAGGTAGGCGGGATAGCCCTCTTCACCGGGCATTTCTTCAAGACGACCGCTCATTTCGCGAAGAGCCTCTGCCCAACGGGAAGTGGAGTCTGCCATGATTGCCACCGAATAGCCCATATCTCTGAAATATTCCGCAATGGTGATGCCGGTGTATATCGACGCTTCACGCGCGGCAACGGGCATATCCGAAGTGTTTGCGATAAGCACGGTGCGTTTCATAAGCGGTTGACCGCTCTTGGGGTCGATAAGCGTCGGGAACTCGTTGAGAACGTCCGTCATTTCGTTTCCGCGCTCGCCGCAACCGACGTACACGATGATGTCCGCGTCCGCCCACTTTGCAAGTTGGTGTTGCACGACGGTTTTGCCGCTTCCGAACGGACCGGGGACTGCCGCAACGCCGCCCTTTGCAATCGGGAAAAGCGTGTCGATGACTCTTTGTCCCGTGACGAGCGGAGCTTTCGGCGAAAGTTTTTCACGGTAAGGTCTGCCCTTTCTGACGGGCCACTTTTGAAGCATGGCGACGTTGACGTCGCCCTTTTCCGTTTCGACTACGCAAATTGTTTCGTCAACGGTAAAGTCGCCTTGCTTGATTTCCTTGACGACGCCTTTTACGCCGTAAGGAGTCATGATTTTGTGCAAAACAAGGACGTTTTCTTGCACGACGCCGAGCACGCTGCCGCTCTCGACGCTGTCGCCCACGGTAACTTTCGGCTCGAAAGTCCACTTCTTTTCATGGTCTACTGCGGGAAGATACACGCCTCTTTCGATACGATTGCCCGCCACTTCTTTGAGTTTTGCAAGCGGTCTTTGAATACCGTCGTATATGCCCTCGATAAGACCGGGGGCAAGCTCGACGGAAAGGGGCGCGCCCGTCGAATATACGTTTTCGCCGGGGCCGAGTCCGCTCGTTTCTTCATAAACCTGTATGGACGCGCGGTCGCCGCGAAGTTCTATAACTTCACCGATGAGTTTCTTTTCGCTCACGTGAACCACGTCGTACATTTTGCATTGGGACATGCCCTCTGCAACAATCAACGGTCCGGATACCTTTACGATTTTTCCAGTTTCCATTTTCGTCCTCTTATTTGTTCTCTTTGTCGAATAATATGTCTGCGCCTATCGCCTTTTCCACGTTGGCTTTTATGCCTGCAAGCCCCACGCCCTTGTTACCCTCTGCCGACGGTATAGGCACGATGACGGGATATGGACGGGATTTGTAGCGGTTGATAAGCGTTTCGGCTTGCAAAGCAACTTTTTCCGTAACGAAAATGACGGAATACTTCCTTGCAAGCGCATGAATAGTGTCTCTTGCCTGATACTCGTCGTCCACGCAGAAAACGTCAAGGCCGATTGCCTTGAATGCAAGCACGCTGTCTTTGTCACCGCACACTGCGATTGCATTGTCACGCATAGAGTTCACGCATCCTTTCTTTGATTATTTGCGGCGCAACGTGATTTTTCACGCCTGCCACGATGAGTTTTGCGATTTTAAGTTCGGTTTTTCTGCTCATATAGAAGGCTACGATAGGCGAGATTGAATACAAATCGTCCTTTTCTTCCTTCCACAGTTTAAGCAAAGCGTTGTCGCTTTTCGCTTCGAAAACAACGAGTTTTCCGCCTTCGTCGAGCGTCTTTACGTCCTCGAAATAGCAAGTTTGCTTGAACGGCGCGAGCAAATCGTCGCCATGGAATTCCCACACGCTTTCAAGCGTGGAAAGCGCAATCTTTCCGCCCTCGATAAAGCACTCTTCAAAAAACTCTACATCGAGATTAAGCCGCCTGGATCTCTCAAAAGAAGATATATTGAGGTAGTCTATTCTTTTTTCAAAATACTCTTTTGCGATCTTTCCGCTCTTCTTGCAAAGTTCGAGTTGATGTGCGTATTGAGTTTTGTCAACGTCTACGTCCAGTTTGTGCGCGCTTATTTCGCCGCTTGCAATTCCCTCTTGCGTTTTGAGAATAATCTCTTGCATTTGCCTAGGCAAAGCGGCAACTTCACCCGTTTCTATTGCGGTCTGCAACTCTTCGACTTCAAAAAGTCCGTTCGGGGCAAAAGTTTGAGCGTTTGTTCCCGCAACGTACGCTTTGAGCAAAATTTTGAGGTTGATATAATCGTTCTCGATCAAAAACGCATCAAGTGCGCCGCCCTCGTTCATTTCTTTCAGAAGAGCGACGTTTTCTTCTTCCGCACGCTTGAAAACGACGTCGAAGTTTTCGCCGTCCGTCCCGAAGCCGAGTTCGGCAAGAGCTCTCGACGCTTCCTTTGCGTCGGACGCGTCGAGAAGCCTCTGCACTCCTTGTTGAGTGAGAAGTTTGCTTTCTCTGCTTTTTATTTGGGCGTTTTGATACAGAAATTTGTATGACATATCAGCCGAAGATTTCCTTTGCTACGTTTGCTTCCGTTTGCTCTTTGAGAAGTGCGACTTCAATCTCGAAAGTGAAATTTTTGTCAACTCCGTTCTCGCTCAAAATCACGCCGCCGTCAAAATCGCCGAGCTTGTCCGAAAGAGTGAGGGAAATTCCCTTTTCTTTTGCGAATTGCGCAAGCGATTCTGTTGTGACGATATCCTTTTCTCTTTTGGATATAGTCACGACGTCGCCGTCCTTGGCGTTTTGAAGCATGGCAAAAATAAGCTCGGAATACGTGTCTTTGTCGAGGTTTCTCAAATTGTCCAACGTGCGCTCGTACACGACGTCCAAAACTTTTGTTTTTGCCGCGAGAGTGAGCTTTTTGGCGTCCAACTCCGCAACCGTTTTGGAGCGTGCTTCAACATCGAAAACCATTTTGTCGGTTTCCGCCTTGAAATTGTACAAATACGCCTTGCACTCTTCTGCCGCCGCAGAAATGACCTCGTCGGCTTTGGCGTTTGCCTCACCGATGATAGCATCCGCCCTCAGATGCGCGTCGGATATTATTTTTTCAACAATCGCTTCTTTGCTCATAAAAACTTTTATGCGATGAGTGCTGCGCTTGCAGTTGCTTCGAGGAGAGATTCCGTTGCGGGCATCATGACGCCGAGAAGAGAAACGAGAAGTGCCAAAACAGCGTAGGTTTCAACCATAACCGTCAAGATGATTGCTTTGCCGCTTTCTTCGGGACGCTTTGCAACGAGTGCGATACCGCTGCATGCGACTTTTGATTGATAAAGCGCACTTATCAAACCTACGATTGCCATAGGCAGGCACGCCGCCATCAAACCAAGACCGCCGCTGACGGAAATTCTTGCCACCTCGCCGAAAAGGTCAATTTTGACAAACACCAAGAACGCCACGAGCAAGCCGTAGATGCCTTGTGTGCCCGGCAAAAGTTGCAAGACCAAACATTTGGAAAACTTATCCGGATCCTCTGAAGTGACGCCTGCTGCGGCTTTACCTGCCGTTCCGACGCCGATTGCAGAACCGACGCCTGCCATTGCTGCCGCAAACACCGCGCCGATAATGGCGATCCAAGTCCCAAGTGTGAAATTACCCATATAACTACCTCCTACTTTTCCAAGTATGTGTATTTAGTTTTTGTTCCGAAAGGTACGAACACATGTCCGCAACCCTCGTAGAATTTGCCGAAAAATTCGATATATTGCAATCTGCAATTATGCACGTATGCGCCAAGTGTCGAGATGCCGATGTTGAAGATGTGCCCGACAAGGAATATCGGCACGCAGAGGATATATCCTATTGCAATCAGGTTTGTCGGGAACAATCCCAAAACAACCGAACATATTTGATTGACAACAAGCGCAACGACGCTTCCCGAAAGTCCCAAACCGAACAGACGTGCGTAAGAAAGAATATCCGAAAGGATGTTCACGCCGTCGTAAAGTTTGCCGAATCCCGTGAGGAAAGACGTGATTTTCTTTGCGCCCTTCTTGCCTCTCGTGTTGCCCAAAACAAGCAACAACGCGCCTCCTGCCATAAGACCTATGCCCGTCCATTTAAGTGCGGAGATTTGTTTGAAGAACAAAAGCGAGAGCGCAAACATAAGGATCCCCGCAAAAATCAGATACCAAGTTCCGACCTCGAAAAATGCGTCGAGGGGACGTTTTTTGCGAATGAGGTTGATTGCGTTCATCAGCATACCAAACCAAATATGCACAAAGCCGAGCGCAAAGGATATGCCGAGCAAATAGAGCGGCCCGTTGCCGTCAAGCGGTTTGACAAGTTGAAGTTTTTCAAGGAACGTGCCCGATATGTCAAGACCGAACCAACCGCCGAATATCGCGCCCCATACGATTGTGGATATACCGCCCATGCCGATGATGAGCAACAATCTGCCCTTGCCCGGAACGGGTTTTTTGATTGCATAGACGATAAATCCGCCAAGCGCAAGCAAAATGCCGTATGCCGCGTCGGCAATCATCATGCCGAAAAGCAAGAAATAGAAGAAGGACATGACGGGATTGGGATCGAGATCGGAGAAATAGTTGGGCGCGCTGTACATATTGGTGATGTCTTGATACGGCTCGACTATCTTGCTGTTTTTGACATAGGTAGGGACGATTTCGTCCTCTTTCGGCTCTTCAAACTCATAAACGACGGTGTCGCCCATCTCGTCAAGCAGAGTTTTCAACTCCTCCTCGAACTCGGCGGGATACCACGCCTCCATCACAAAACTGCGCTTTGTCGCCGCAAATCCGTCAAGCGCGGAGTATTTGTCGAGCTGAACGAGATAATAATCGTAAAGCGTCTTGAAATCGGCAATATACATCTCTTTTACGAGAGCGCGCGTCGTAAGTTCGAAAGTTTCCTCTTCGAGCTCGTCAAGTTTTTCTTTGAGTTTTACGATATTTTCAAGCGGCGTCATATCGTCGTTGACTGATGCGCGGACAAATTCAAGGGATTGAAGCTCGAAAGAAAGCGCGTCGGCAACGTCGTTTGTTGCAACGGCAACGACGGGTTGCGCTTTGCCTTCTTTCAAAAACTCGACGTAAATGCACTCGTTTTCCTCTTGATACTTTTGCAAGGCAAGCACGTTTTGCGACGGAATACAGCCCAAAAACACGGACGTTTTTTCTCCGTTTTTGTAGAAAGAATAGGGCTTGCGCAAAGAAGAATAGACTTTGTGCTCCTCGATTTCTTCCTTTATGCTTGCTTTTTGAGCCGCTATCTCTTTTTGTCTTAAATTGATTTCTTCAAGATCGGCAACGTTCGCCATAAGCTCGACTTCTTTTGAGTCGATAAGGTCGAAATCGTCAAAACTCATCCTCTCGATTTTGGCAATCGGAGGGGTTTTGATAGGTGTGTAAATGTATGGATGTTCGCTTTTTTCGGTTTCCTTTGCAAACTTTTCGGCAACCTTTTTTTGATCCCTTAAATACGAAAAAGCAAACTCGATTCTGGCAATCTGCGCCTTGATGCGTTCGCAAGATGCGGAATTGTCAAGTCGCACGGTATCGTCCATATCGTGCGTTTTTGCGATTTCAACGTTTTTGGTGCGTTGAAGCGCCTTGAACAATTTGTGCCTGTCCGACTTATGCGCGACGAGCACCAGTTTTTTCATTTCAACAATCATAATCCGATGATGCAGTCAAGTTTATTCTTCGATTGTTTCTTTTTTGCCACAGTATTTTTCAACGAGAGCGTTGCAAAGCTCGCTTGCCTTTTCGCTTGCGGCAAGGTTGTGGTCCATTGCAAGTTCGTCCGCGGATTTTTGTCCTTTTTTGAGGATTTCGTCGCGCTTTTTTTGCGCGTTTGCTTCCGCTTTGTCAAGCGCGACGCGTCTGTCGTCGCGGCATTGCAAAACAGTGACTTTTTTCTGCTTCTCGGCATCGATTTCCGCCTGTTGCACGATTTGTTTCGCCTTGTTTTGCGCCTCGCTTACGATTTCGTCCGCTTGCGCTTCGGCTTCTCTTATCTCTTTCAAAACGTCGTCAATCATAACTCACCGTCCGTTTTCGATGTCGGAAATCATATCCAAACGTCTTTGATGTCTGCCGCCCTCGTAGGTTGCGGTGTACCATGCTTTGACAATGTCCTTCGCCTCGTCGGGAGAGATGACTCTTCCGCCCAAAGCGATGATATTTGCGTTGTTGTGGCGTTTTGTCATCTCTGCCATAAACGTGTTCGTGCACACTGCCGCGCGGATGCCCTTGACTTTGTTTGCGGCTATGGAAATGCCTATACCCGTGCCGCACATAACGACGCCGAGGTCGCACCTTTTTTGTGCGACGGCGTTTGCGACTTTGAGTCCGTATTCGGGATAATCGACGGAATCGGTCGAGAAACAGCCGAAATCCACAACTTCCGCACCCAGCTTTTCCAGCTCTTCGACGACGGCGTCTTTAAGCACGAATCCGCCGTGGTCGCAACCGACAGCAACTTTTGTCATAGCAATCTCCAACTTATTTTATACTTGCAAATTATTATACCACTTGAATATTCAATTTACAAGTCTTAAATAAAAAGGTAGTTTATTAAAAACTCATTTAATATATAAGAGAAACGGTCGGAAAATTTGCCGATTGAGGCATATCGTACCATTTGTAAAACACACAAAAAAAAGACGCGTTGCCGCGCCTTTTTTTGTGTAGTTAAATTGTGGCGTTATGCCAGCTTTTTAAGTTTTGATTTCTTGACGACAATCGTCACGACCGTTGCAACCACAATGAGCGTTACGATCACGACTGCCGCCACTATAACGTAAATCTTCCATGCGTCGAGTGATTGATGGTTGACGTCCACAAACACGATGCCGTTGACATAGTTTGCCGAATACGTCAATTTGCCGTCGTTGACCACATAATCGGTGAGTTTGGTAAGTCCGCCGTTTTCGTTGACATAGTAGATTGCAATTCCGTTCAGGTTCTTGACGCTTTCGGGGAGCGCAACCGTAACCGTCGTGGGCGTGTTTGAAAGCAGAACGAGTTGATCGTCAAGATAGAGGTTGACTCTGAGCACCGCCGCCACGCTTGCGTCTTTGACGCCTGCCTTTTGGCTCATTGCCACAACGTATTGCTCAACCGCTTTCAGATAGGACATATCGCTTGCAAGAGCGTTGTTCGTCTTGATTTCCTTCACTTCGAGTCTGTTTGCGACAACGCCTTTGCCCTCGGTGATGTTGATTGACGAACCGTCGGAGGAAGCAAGGCTCTTTGTGGTGAGTTCGAGCACGCCGGTGCTGCTCATAAAGACGTAGTTGTCTTGGCTGAGCGTATCGTCCGAAAGCACGACCGCAAACGAATATTTGCCCGCACTCTTGATGCCTTCGAGACCGACAAGCTTGGTTTGACTCTTGTCGATTGCGATTGCAGGAGCGTTGCTTGCGCTTGCCATTGCCACTTCGTAGCCGACGGAATAGTTTTTGCCCTCAACGAAATCGCCTGTGAGTTTCATAACCGTCGAACCGTCTATCATTTCTTCGCTCATTGCGTAGCCGTCCGAGCTGAGCGTGACGTTTACGATTGCCCTGAGCACTTGAAGTTCTGCAACAGTGCTTGCCGCATTGTAGTTTTTGCCACATTCGCTTGCAAGGAATTTGTCGGTGAGCGCAACGATCACTCTGTACTTGCCCGCATTGACGACTTCGTTTGCGGAAATCGTAACGTATTTGCCGTCTTTGAGCACTTGATAGGTCAGCGTGAAGTCCGCGTTCTTGACAAGGTTGTAACCGTTTGTAAGGTTGTTGTAGCTGATTCTGTTTGCGCCGCCTGCGGTTGCGTACTCGTGCTTTGCGCCGTTGTAGTATTCGCTGACGTTTTGAGCACGAAGTCCGACGTCCGCCTTGTCGATGACGATGCTCTTCTTCACCGAACCGCTGTTCCACTCGATATAGTAGCCGTTTGCGTCTACATCTTTGCGCGCGACGAATTGACCGTTTGCGTTGATATAACGTCTGACTTTGACGATACCGCTATACGTACCGACGTTTATAGGATAGAGTTCGTTGCCCTCGTCGTCCACAAATATAACTTCGTCGGTTTCGAGTTCGCCTTGAACGACTTCGTGCAAACGATTGATACCGTTGCCCGTCTTGTCGATTGCGTAAGAATAGCTAAACTCGTTTTGAGTGTCGCTACCCACGCTCACGCCGGTGAGTTTGGGAAGAACGATATCGAGCGTTGCCGTGTCGAATTTCGCATTTGCGCCGGCGATATCGAATATCGTTCTGACTTGTCCGTCGTTATCTCTTGCGGAGATCGTGTCGATGCCTGCCAAAACGACGTTGTAGTTTCTCACAATCGTATCGACGGCGTCGTAATCGTAATCGGACACCACGTAGAGCACGTAATGCTCGTAAGATTCGAGTTTGTCGGAAATCTTTGCAAGTTGGGTTGCAGGCGTGGTTACACCGGTGTTTTCGTTGTAAACGCCGAGTCTGACCGTCGGGAAGAAGTTTGTTCTGTCATTTGCGAACAAGGTGTTGACCGATTGACCGCCGATGATGCCGTCGTTGCCGTTCTTGTCGAGATATCTCAATCCGACGTTGAAGAGAAGTTTGCCGTCGGCATTCATAACAGCACCGTAATTTACACTGAATCCGTTTGAAACGGTGAGTATAAACAAATCTTTTTTGACAACGGTCATCACGCTCGTCGTGCCGTTTTGTTCTGAAACGCTGCCCTTGTCGGTGTATACCGGCTTGAACTCATAGTTCTTTGCCGTGCCGCCTTTGAGGACATACGACGTCGAGGTTGTACCCGCTTCGGGAGTCGTTGCGGCAAAAGATACATAGGCTTGCGGCAACGCCCCTATTTTGTCGGTTGCACCCTCGCCCAAACGAATGTATTCTCCGAGCGAGCCTTCCGCCGCCTTGACGTATTTGCCGTCAACCAAATTGTAGGAAGCGTTTGCAAGAAGCATTGCTTTGCCGGAATCGAGTCCGGTTGCAGCAAGGAAGTTTGCCGTTGTGATATAGAATGCCGTATCGTCTGCAAATCTGTTGTCAAGTTTATATTCGGCGTTGTCGTTGCCGACAAGTTTGTATTCGACATTGCCGCTATACTTGCCTGTGGAAACACCGTATTCCGCCTTTGCGTCGGCAAGGTATGCGTTTATGCTTCTTGCATGGATTTTGCCCGACAGTCTGACTTCGACGCTTGCTTTATCGCCCGCAATCGTGTAGTTGTACGCATCTGCGCCGGCAATGCCGCTTGCCGTAAAGACGACATATTTTGCCGTTGTGAATGCGCTGTCGAATTTTGCCGATACGTTTGCAATCGTCACGTCATCGCCTATCATGACGTTTGAAACCGCACTCGCCGTGAAATTGAAATCTTTGCCCGCTTCGCCATAGAAAATATCCGTGCCGTCGTAAATCTTCTCAAACGCCGTTGCGGCGGCAAGTCTTTCGATGCCGCTTGCTCTTATGGACGCGGTGCGTTGAGTAATCTTGCCTTGTGCGCGCAAATAGTTGATTGCGTCGACGCTTGCGTCGAATTCCTTGATGTTTTCGTCGCCGCTTCCGATATTAGCCTTGCCGTATGCGCGCTCGAGCATAAGAGCGTCCAGGCCGTTGACCTTGTAGAAACCTACAATCGCGTCTTTGTATGCGGTTCTGTTCTCGTTGGTTGCCGCAACATAATATCTGGTTGTTTCAAGAGCATACCAATACTCTGTCACCTCCACGCCTGCCAACGGTTTTTCATAGACGATAGTGCCGTCGGCCATGACGAACGCCAACGCCTTCTTACCTGCGATTTCGCTATTATTACTATATACTAATGTATAGTTATCATATTTTTCCTTAATATTTTGCAAGAGCAAGCCGTATGCCGTGCCGTCTTTCGCAATCACGTTGCCGTCTTTGTCGATAGCGACGTTCTTGTCGATGAAGTATGCGCCGTTCTTGGTTTGAATCGCGTAGAACTTCTTGTCGGCGTCGATCATGTTTTTGAACGTATAGGAAATATTGCTCTTTACGACCGCTTCGTCGCCGTTGTACTCTCTCGTGCCGAGATCTGCGCTCACAAGCACGGGGCGAGCCTCGATGTTGCCTGTAATCGTGCCTTTGTATTGAACGAGCTCGTAGTTGTCGATCGCTTCGAGAGCAAGATCGTATTGTTCTTGCGAAAGCGAATTTTTAATTTGAAGAGTTGCTACCGAAACGTCGATTGCGATGTTTTTGCCCGTTTGCTTTCTTGCAAAGTTGCCGCTTGCAACCACTTCGAGCAAATCGGAGTGCCCTGCGACAATTCTGCCGTCGGTGATGTTGATGGTTATGCTTGCGCTTGTCGTGCCGTCGTAAATCTTATCCTTGATGTCGAAGTCGTTGACGATGAGTTGAATTTGCTTTTTGCTCATGTTCACGGCGTCGATAAGTTCGAAATCGTCGATTGCGCCCACTTGCAAGGAGTTGATCTTGTTGTACTTGTCGTCGACTTTGCTGTATCTCGCACCTTCGAGAACGTAGTTTTTGAGGATATCGGTATCCGTGCCGTCGAATCTGACTTCGAGCCCGCTGACAAGGACGTTGTGTTTGCCGTTTGCACCGACGTTTTCATCCTCTGCGCCGTTCAACGAGAGCATGAAGGAAACTTTGCTTGCGTCGTAGGAGAACTTTTTGAGTTCTTCTTCGAGGTTGGTTGCGTATTGCACAGACGTAAACGTGCCGTTGACGTTGTCCACAACCACGTTTGAAGTGCCGTCGTATGTCTTGTCGGCAAACTTCACGTTGGGCACGAGTCTTGCCTTGAAGATGACGACGCCGATGTCTGTGTATGCGGTGTTGAGCGCATCGACGTCCACGTAGTAGTTTTTGTCAAGAACGCTGTAACCCGAAACTCTTACGGAGTGCGTGCCTGCATTTGCGTTTGCGGCTTTACCTGCAAGTTTCAAACCTATGGTTTGAGCGGTGTCGCCTTCTGCAAGCGCGCCTTGTGCGAACGTGTAAGTCATATCGACGTCCGTTTGCTTGTTGTAGTCGCGATCCACCGCGTCGAGAGTTTGGAAACTGCTTGTTCCGAGCACGCGTTGCTTGATGGACGCAGGCATATTTTTGAGCACGATTTTGATGCCTTTGCGATTGTTGTACATCGCGTTTTCGTCGATGACGATATCGGAGTTTTCGTAAATGCCGTCGCGCTTGATGTCAAACTCTTCGGGTTTGTCGATGACGAAGAACAACGCGACGTTGACGACGTAGTTGGAGTTGACTTCCGTACCCGTAAACGAATCGCTTTCCTCGGTGATGAGGAACTTGTCCGCGGTGATAAGCGACTTCGTACCCTCGCCCGATGCAAACGAAACGCTGCTTACGCCGAGGTCTTTGGTGTTGTCGTATTGTTTGGATATCGTCACGTCGCTCTTGAGAAGCGCAATGATGCCTGCCGAAATGATGATGTTACCTTTGCCGTCGATATTGTCGATATAGATGATCGTAACGAACGTGCTATCGTCTATTGCGACGGTATCCTTTGCCGCAGAGCCGTTGACTTGCGTCGAGTTGCCGTCGTTGACGAAATTTGCGATGCGGTAGTTGAGAGCTTGCGCACCGGAGAGCGAGAACGTGTCGAAAACGATGCTTCTAATGTCCTTTTCGGGGCTGTCGTAGTTTGCGTTTGCAACGAGAGTTACGTCATCGGTTGCAAGCACAAGATACGAGGACAAATCGTAAAGGTTCGTGCCGTTGTAGAACACGTCGGTCTTTCCGTCGTATGCTTTGCCGATACCGACGAAATACTTGGTTGAAAGGTCGATGCTCTTTTGCTCGATTGCAAGTTTTTGAGTTGAATCGACAGCCGCTTCAACCTTGAAGTTGGAGTTTTGAGTGCTGAACGGAGTGCCGACCGCAAAGGCGTAATATCTGCCGTCCGTGCCGTAGACAGTGCCGCTTGCGTCGGTTGCGCTGTCGTATCTGCTTGCAAAGCTCAAACGATTGCCGTTCTTGTCGAAGATTGCTCTTACGAACACGCCGTTGATTTGCGCAAGAATATCGTTGTATGCAACGTTTGCATAGCTGCCGTCTTTTGCGATTGCTTGTCCGCCGACGGATGCCACGTCAAAGCCGATGCCGTAAACACCGTCCTCTTCTCCGTACACTTTGGAGAGGTTTTGCGCGGTGGGTTTGACGACGATTGTCGCAGGATTGATGGTAACCGTAACCGGCTCGACGAACACTGCGTCTTCGAGTGCGGTTTCACCGTTGTAGAGTTTTGCTCCGCTTATGCTCAAAATGCGCTTCCCTGCGTCGAGAATCGTGCCGTTTGCGACGTCCACGGACCACTTAACAGAGGTATATTCGCCGCTGGGAGTGCCTTGCAATTCAAATTTTTCGGAATCGAAAACGAGGGTGTTTTCGCCCCAAACGAATCCGTAAACAAACTCGAAGTTTACGCCGTCTTTGACTTTGACGACGATTGCGTTTTGTTTTGTAACGTACACGATATATTCCGCTCCGCTTGCGTCGAGCTCGATAACGACGTTGCCGTCGTCGAGCGTGCCGCCGAGCACGATTGCGTACTTATACACCGCAGAATAATCTTCTTCTTCCGTAAGCTCTGCGATTTTTGCGCCGAGAGAAAGTTTTGCACCGTTTGCAAACAACGCTTCGATTTGGCTTGCGACGACCATATCTTTTGCCGCAATCTTGTATGCCGGAGCGATTTTGCCTATTTCGCTTTCAACGGTCGTTCCGAACGGGAATACGCTGGATTGACCGCTCACGTCGAGTTTGACGATACGTTTTTCGATTGTGAATTTGTATTTTGTCGTTTGAACGACGATGGAATAGTTGCTGTCTATGTCGAACAAGGACGCGTCGGACGCAAAGTCGTATTGACCTACGCCCTCTGCCGACTCACGAGAGATGCTGCCGCCTGCATAGAAGAGCGCGTAGCCGTCTGCCGTGATATCGGTTACGGGGTTATATGCGCTGAAAACGTCGGCAACGATTTCGTTTGCGCTCTTGTAAAGTCCTGCAAATTGAGCGAGTTCGACGCCGAATCTGAATTCCGGATCGCTGTCGCCGAATGCTTTGCTTGCGCTCCATGCGTCGATGGTGACCTGACGTCTTGTGACGGTGTGAATTGCACTGTTGAACGTCACGTCGTAGTTGGTTGCCGCGGAGTAGTCGCTGCTTTGGTTGACGATTGCGTAGTTGCCGACTCTGTATGTTTCGCCGCTTGCAAGAGTAACGTCTTTAAGCACAAGGTTTACAAAGATGTTCTCGCTTGCCATTTGCGCTTTGTCGATGCCCGTAACGTCGAAGTCAAGCATTCCGAGCACGCTTGACGCAGGCTCGCCGAATTTGCTTGTGGAGGATTTGACGGTGATGACCGCTTTACCCTTGATGACGTCGTAGCGAACGGGCGCAAACACTTGCTCGCCCGCATCGTTCGTTTTGAAGTCGCTCGTAACAAAGCTTTCGTCATCCTTGGGGATGTAAATTCTCACTCTGTAACTGCCGATTTTGGTGGGAACGAAGAACACGGGGCTGCCGTCCGAGTCGAGTTTTGCCTCGCTCGGATCCGTTGTCGTACCGCCCTCGTTGTTTTCGTAGAGCAAATTGTTGTCGCTATCAACGAAGCGGTACACGAACGAGCTCTTTGCGCCCTCGTATCCCGAGATAACCACGGAAGATACGTCGGTGGGAGCCGCGGTGTAACCTACGCTGCTGTTGATGTAGTTGTAGGTGACGACTTTTCTTGCCGAAAGCTCGAATTTGTTGCTCTTTTCGAGGTCGGTGAGGTTGTTGAAATCGTCAAGCGTCACTTGAAGCGTTTCGTAGCCGCTTGCTGTGATATATTGCGCGTTTTCGTTGCTTATGCCGCTCCAAACTTGATTTTGCGTGTAGTTTTCAAACAAGACGTTGCCGTTTTGCGTGAACTTGAAAGGCACGTAGGAATTTGCAAGACCGACGTTGAAGAGCAAGGTTTCGCCACGTTTGATTGTGGTTACCGCGACGCCTTCCGCATTGGTAAAGGTGAGGTTTGCAAAGCCGCTTTCAAGTTTTGCATTGCTTTTGACACTTGCCGAAACGCTGTAATTGTTTGCGTCCACAAGCACAAAATATCTGCTGAGTTCGGACACGTTGCCCGCCTGGTCTTCCGCCCAGACGTAGACAAGACGCATACCTGCGTTCAGATTTTGCAAGAGTTGGAGAGTAAAATCTGTTGCGTCGCCGTCCAAAGCGTCGCCCGTAGCCATGATGTATCTGTCGAAACCGAGTTCTTTTTGAATGTCGATTGCGCTCTTATAGTTGTTTTCGACGTTTATATCCCTATACGCCAAAAGTTCCGTCAAGTTCTTCACCGCTTTGATGCCGTAGTGAATCTTGAGTCCGCTTGCGTAGTCGGTTGCCGTGATAACGTCGTTGAAAGCGAGCATAACCGGCAAGTTGTAAGAGGTTGTAAACCAGTTTCTCAAAGACGGAAGTTCGTAGTTTTCAAACGTAGACAAATATCCCTCTTCGTCTTCAAACAAAGGAACCGTCGGTGCGATGCCGTCGATGAGGACTTTTATGCCGCCCTTCCAATCGTTGTTGATATATTCCACGGATTGCTCGTCTATGTCAATCGCATTTATCGAAGCATATTGTCCGCAGAACATCGAGAACGTCGATATCCACTCGAAAAACGCCGTCGCGGGAGTGGGTATAGTAAACGTAAACGTGCCGTTGCCGCCTTCGTCGACAGCATATGCGACGTTGACGTCTACGCCGTTGATATTGATCGTAATATCGTTGCTGACCGCCATCGTAGCCGCACCGCTTGCCGATGTGATATAGTTCGCTATGCCCGCAACGTAACTGTCGCCCTCGTAGTCGCCCATGCCGTTGACCACGATTGCGTGCATTGCGCCGTTTGCGTCCTCGAATCTGAACGTATAGCCGGAGAAACCGCCTGCGGTGAGCGTAAATTTGAGAGTTACGTCACCCGTTGCCCACTTGCCGTTTTCGCTTGCAAGTATGGTGGTTTGGACGCCGTTTTTGTCAAAGGAGTAATCGACGGTATATTCAGGTCTGTCGTAGTCCACCTTTGTGTAGAAGGACTTGACGCCGCCCTTGTTGCCTGCAAGGTCGAAGATATAGAAAGTAAATCTATAATATCCGTGCCCCGTCACGTTGTCGGTTATGCTTGCAGGGTTGCCCTGCTCACCGCCTCCGTACACCTTTGCGACGCCGTTGGCAAAGTCGTATGTGAACGAGCTGATTTCACCATAGGCAATCGGATTGATGCCTGCCGCCTTCACTGCCGCATAGTCTGCAAATTGAGTGATTGCGATGTTGTTGAGCTCGGCAAGACTGTCCTCTCTGTTGACCGTATAGAACCACAAATACGGCGAATAACCTGCCGCCGTATCGTCCTCGTTGATGTTGATGCTTCCGTCTGCAACAATTTTGTTTTGACGGAACCATGCCAAATCCGATGAACTTGATTTGATATAATTGTCAAGAGATACGTTCGTACCGCTGTTTACGCTGTCGTCGGGCGATGTGGTGTCGATGCCGGAAAACTCGATTCTCGACTTGCTTGAAATTCCGCCGTAATCCCCAACCGAAGTTTGCACCGTGCCGTTTGCGATCATATAAATCATGACGGCAACTCTGCCGCGATTGATATAATTGACTTTTGCGTATCCGACCACAACCGTCACGCCGTCGTCGTTTTCAACTGTGATAGCCTTTGTTTTGGCTCTGTCCGTCGCATCCCAGATGTTGAACGTCGTTTCGTTGACCGTAACGGTTTTTATGCCCGAAGCGTATTGAAGGTGTGTGGAATCGTTTGTCTCTGAAGTTTGAAGCGTGCCGTCGGACGATATACCCGTGATCAATCTGTCGCCCACGCCGATCGTTTTTGCCGCATCCGCGCCGTATTTCAAAATTGCGCTTTGGATCGAGCTTTCACCCGAATAGTTGTACATATCGACGTATTCGGTTTGTGCAAATTTGTAGTATGAATGATTTGCGCCGTCGGCAGAAATCTGTCCCAAACTTGCGTTGGTGTAAGATTGCATTTTGCCTTCGCCGTTGACGATGCTGTCAAGTTTGACGTTGTTTTTGATTGAATCGTAATAAACGGGAGCATTCTTTGCATCGGTGAGGTACGGAGCATAACCCGATCCGCTCGTGCCTTGTTGATAGCTGTTTTGAATGCCGTAAGTAGACGATGCGACGGGTGTCGCATTGTCGCCGATATTAAGGCTTGAGCTGTCCGTCACGTTGTTGAACGTGATTGTGTATTTGATTTGGATATTTTTAATCTCAAGTCCTCTCCTCGGAGTATACGGAGGAGCCCATCTTTGTGCCCACCCCAAGCCTGTAGCCAATGCCAAATTATTCTTACCCGGCGAGAGCGTTACGGCATCGGTTGTAAACGTTTCGGCGGCTTCTTTGCTACTATTTTTATAATTATATATATAATTTGAATCGCCGTCTTTTTCTCTTAAATTATACGACTTTTGAGCGGTGAGAGCCTCAGGTCCTACAACGGCAGAATAAAACTTATTGTTGAAGTTAGAAGATAACGCACCCAAACTAAATGTAATACTTGCAGTGACTACGACATTTTCGTTCTGGATCATTTGATCAATAAATTTTGATGCTCCAAAATTTATAACACCGTGGCATTGTGCAGCTTTTGCCGCATTCGAAACACCGAATTGCCACGTTCCGGAAGCACCCTCTTCAATAAACATTTTCGTGTCGCCTGTTTCTTTGTAAACCTGAATGTTCGTTGTCGAGGAAACTACGGTGTTAAATGTTTCGGTATATGTCCAAGTCGTTTGCGTTCCTATACCCGGATACCCAAAATCAACGCCGGTCAACTCGCCGTGATCTCCCAAAATCGAAACGCCTGCTCCAAATGTTGCATCGCCGTCTTTTTCGGATTCCGCAGCAGTTGCGATTCCGCCGATAGCATCGTTTGACAATGCCACCGCAAACACAAGCGTGAAGCAAAGCGCAAGCACAAAGATTCTTGCAAGCGAGAGTAATTGTCTTGTTTTGTTGCCATTTCTCATAATATCCACCTCGGGTTTGGTGTTATGTGTGTGTACGCTCTCATCGCGCGTATACGCACGCAAATTTTTATACATCTACAATATTACACAAAATCAAAATAAATGTCAATACCTAATTGTTCAAACGGCGCTGAGGCAACGGCAACACGCGGTTGCGTATTGCCGAGAGCCTCGCTTGTTCTCACAATCACTACCGCGCAGAAAATCTTTGCTATCAGTTCGAGCAGGGACAAAATCTCCTGCCACAATTTCGCAAGATTGTCTGCTTGGTGTTGGCGTGCTCTGCACGCAAGTGGAATATTCCAAATCTTCCTTTTGTCATTGCGAGGAGCAACGAATGTTGCGACGTGGCAATCTAGCGGAGCGAAATGCGCCTAACGGCTGGATTCCTCGGCGTTGCTCGGAATGACAAAAGGGATAATGCAATTCCGCATAGTGTTACGGCCGTGCTCCGACTACAACAAATTGTATTTCGACAAAATTTTTGCTTTTGCGCTTGAAATCGCAGCATTTTCAATGTAATATTGTGTATCGCATCCGCATCGGATATACAAGCAGGGCGCAAAAGTGAATTTTGCGATTTTTTGAGGGATTATGGAATACACTCAAGACGGTTTCGGTTCAAATCAATCTCTTGACAGCAAGGTGCAAAAACTTGTCATTCTTTTCGTATTCGACAAAATGGCAATCCCCCTTGCCGAAACCACCCTTTTGGACATCTGTTCATCCGACAACAACTGGCTTTCGTACATGGAGTGCAAGCAGTATTTGGCGGAACTTTTGGACACCAACCTCGTCTACCGCGTGCCAAAGAGCGATATGCTGGGCATCACGCAAGACGGCGTAAGTTGCTTGTCTTTGTTCTTCACCAAAATTCCCTCCTCCATTCGCGACGAAATCGTGGAGTACGCTCGCGAAAACCGCATGCGCTTCAAAAAACGCCAATCATATTTCTGCGACTATTCCAAAAACGCGGACGGAACGTATACCGTCATTATGCGCATCAACAACGACATCACCACCCTTATGGAACTCAAACTCGTCGTCGCCAACCGCCAACTCGCAAAGTATCTTTACAAAAGCTGGGTGGACAAGGCTTCGACGACGTACTCTCTCATTTACGACAACTTGATAGAATAAGAGTGCGCCAAAGTGCGCCTAACTTTGTCAGAGGCGTTTTGTTCTTCCTCTGCAAAAGTGATGGGAAAGCACTATTATTGCAATGTCCCCCTTCCTCACGTGTTTCCCCTACCGCCGTTCCCCCTTAAAAGGGAACCCACGGCGTCCGCTCCGCGTGGGGACACACTCGGCTCTCGCATAAATAGGGACATTTCTCTACTTATGCCACTTCGCCTGCGTGGCGGCTTCGCAACAGAATACCACGCATTCTCGTACTAATCGTCAAGCTCGGCGCTCGCTACGGTCGTCGCCTTGCGACTCCAATTCCGTCTTCGAACAGACACATACCGTTTATAAGTGCGCCACATCTTCGAACAGACAATCAACATATTTTCGCAAATATCTCATACAACACAAAAACAACGCTTTATCTGTGCGTTTTGCGCAGATAAAGCGTTGTTTTTGTGATTTGTAGCAAATTTTCGTGTTTTTGATTATTCTTTGTCGTCGCTCTTTTCGTCGGGGGTTCCATCGTCCGAAACCACTGCGACTTCTTCCGTCTTTTGTTGTACGTGTTTGAGGACAAGTTGCGTTTTCGCACGCATTTTTTCAAGGCGCGCGGCGTACAAAACAAGCACTGCGATAAGCGTTGAAACAACCGCTTGCACAACGTTTTTGGGAAGTGACGTCAACGCCGATTCGGGCGTGCCGTACATAAACGCTTTGCAAATATAATAGCCCACCGCCATGAGCATCGTGCATACGATGCACGTGATTGTCGCAAACACGATTTTCAGCGCAACGTCGCGTTTTGTGGGATTCTCTTTTTTGTCGAACCACTTGTAGATAAGCGTAAACGCAATGCCTGCAAGCAAGCCTTCGATTGCCTTTATCACAAGCGTATAGAGCATCGTCACGGGATAAGTCGTAAGGTCTGCCAAAAACGCGCCAAGCCCGCCCGCAATCATTGCGGTGACGGGATTGAAAAGCGCGGCGGTTATCAAAATCGCGCTGTCACCGATGTTGAAATTTGCAACCGGAGTGGATACGCCTATCAGCGTTGCAACGTACACGATTGCCGTCATCATGCCCGTATAGGCAATAAATTTGATTGTGAATTTTCCTTGTTTTTTCATAAAAAAATCTCCGTTTTTTGCGGAGAAGGACGTGCAGACGTTTGGTCTGCGCACTACTCCTTCCCAGTCTGACTTTACAGGCGGTTGCGGAATCTCACCGCATCGGCTGTTGGGGCTGTTGGACTTGTCCGTTCAAGACGGCATCACCACCGGTTGGGATATACCCACCCAAGAAATAGATTTGCTACGTTTATATTGTATGACCGTCGTCTATATATGTCAACGACAACCGCCGCCGAGATAATAGACACTTATGCCAATCTGTCGCAATCTTGCAAAATCGTCATTCGTAAATTCCGTTACCCTTTGCGTCTATCGCAACCACGCACGGAAAATCTTCGACTTGAAACTCGTGCACCGCTTCCGTGCCGAGATCGGAATAGGCAAGCACCCTCGACGATTTGATTTTGCTTGCATACAATGCGCCGGCACCGCCGATTGCGGCAAGATACACTCCGCCATTGCGTTTTATCGCATCATATACATCCTCGTTTCTGTCACCCTTGCCAATGGTTGCAACAACGCCCTCGTCGTACAAAAGCGGAGCGTATGCGTCCATACGCATAGAGGTGGTAGGCCCTGCCGACAGCACTTTGCCGTCCTTTTCGCAAGGTCCGACGTAATATATCGTCTGTCCCTCTATTTCGACGGGCAACTCTTCGCCGTTTTTGAGCGCGTCGAAAATACGCTTGTGCGCGGCATCCCTGCCCGTGAGCAGTCTGCCGGTGATATACACCACGTCGCCGACGTTCAGTTTTGCGATTTGAGATTTGTCAAGAGGAGTTTTCAGTTTGTATTCCATATCCGCCTCACAACGTCACGCTCGACTTGCGCATTGCGTTACATTGCACATTGATTGCAACGGGAAGCGCAGCAATATGTGTGGGAAACTTGCCTATATGCACGGCAAGCGCGGTCGTATCGCCTCCGAAACCTTGCGCGCCTATACCAAGCGCGTTTATCCTTTCAAGCACTTCCCTTTCCATATCCGCAAGGGTTGCGTCCTCGGACGGCTCGCCCACTTCTCGCAAAAGTTGTTCTTTTGCAACTTCCATAGCCTTTTCCGCAGTGCCGCCTATGCCCACCCCCACGATAACGGGCGGACAAGGATTTGCCCCTGCTTCTTTCACCGCTTGCACGATGCAATCTTTTACGCCTTCGACGCCTTGCGACGGTTTGAGCATAAACAGCCTCGACATGTTTTCGCTGCCAAACCCTTTGGGCAAAAACGTGATTTGCAAGTCGTCGCCATCGACAAGCTCGATATGAACGATTGCAGGCGTGTTGTCCTTTGTGTTCTTTCTTGTTATCGGGTCGAGAACGCTTGCGCGGTAGCCGTTTTTTGCATAGCCGTTGCGCACGCCCTCGTTTATCGCGTCACTAAGCAATCCGCCCTCGACGTGCACGTCTTGCCCCAGCCACACGAAAAACACCGCCATACCCGTGTCCTGACACACTGCAAGCCCGTTCCTCTCTGCCAAAGCGGCGTTTGACAAGAGCATACTTATTGCGGTTTTTGCATTTTGATTGCTTTCTTTTTCAAGCGCGGCGGTCATCGCTCGTATGCACGAGGGCGTAACGCGGCTGCACGCCGTGACAAGATTTTCCGCTGCGGATGAAATTTGCTTGTAAGTTATCGTTTTCATGCCTCGATTATACCTTAATTGGTTTGCAAATTCAAGGCATTTGATGTAAACTGATGTCAATATATCCGACGGAGATTTTTTATGAACTATTCCGAAGAATCGTTGAAAAAGCATTTTGAGTGGAAAGGCAAACTCGAAGTTACGTCAAGAGCGAAAGTTGAAAACAAGCAAGACTTGTCCCTCGCCTATACGCCGGGAGTTGCCGCGCCTTGCCTTGCAATCAAGGACAACAAGGACTTGTCCTACTCGCTCACAAGGCGTTGGAACACCGTTGCGGTCATCACCGACGGAAGCGCGGTTTTGGGACTTGGCAACATAGGTCCCGAAGCAGGCATGCCGGTTATGGAAGGCAAGTGCGTGCTCTTTCACGAATTTGCCGGAATAGACGCAATCCCCCTTTGCATAAAATCGCAGGACGTGGACGAAATCGTGTCCACGATTTACAACGTCAGCGCAAGTTTCGGCGGTATAAATCTAGAAGACATATCCGCACCTCGCTGCTTCGAAGTGGAGCGCAGGCTCAAAGCCCTTTGCGACGTTCCCGTCTTTCACGACGACCAGCACGGCACTGCAATCGTGCTTGCCGCTGCGCTCAAAAACGCACTTAAAGTTGTCAAAAAAGACATATCAACCGCCCGTTTGGTTATAAACGGTGCAGGAAGCGCAGGCATTGCAATCGCAAACTTCCTGCTTTCGCTCGGCGCAAATGACCTTATCGTTTGCGACAGACTAGGCATAATAGACGAGAGCGAAAAATTCAACTCCGCGCAAAACGAACTTGCAAAACGCACCAATCCGCGCGGCGTAAAAGGCACTTTGAAAGACGCGGTAAAGGACGCCGACGCATTTATCGGAGTGAGCGCAAAAGACGTGCTTTCTCAAGATATAGTGAGCTCTATGAATTGCGATCCCATCGTGTTTGCGATGGCAAATCCGAGCCCCGAAATAGATCCGAAACTCGCCCTCGAAGCAGGCGCGAAAATCGTTGCCACCGGCAGAAGCGATTTGCCCAACCAAATCAACAACCTGCTTGCCTTCCCGGGTATTTTCAGAGGTGCGCTCGACGCAAGAGCAACCGACATCAACGAGGCGATGAAAATCGCCGCCTCCGACGCTCTCGCTTCTCTCGTTGAAAATCCGAGCGAAACCGACATCATCCCCGATCCGTTTGACAAACGCGTCGTGCCCGCGGTTGCGCAGGCGGTCAAACAAGCCGCAATCGCAAGCGGAGTTGCAAAACTCGCGTAAAAACAGAGTTTCCTTGCCTTTTTCGGCATTTTTTGCCTACGGCGCAAATATGCTTTTCATGTGAAAAAAGCATTCAAAACGGCAGCGTTATACGTAGGTACGGCAATCGGCGCAGGATTTTCCTCCGGGCGTGAAATAGCACTTTTTTTCGGCAAATCGTCACCTTTAAACGTGGCGATTTCTTCGATTTTTATGTCGCTTATTTGCGCACTGTTTCTCATCGCAGGCAAAAAAAGGCTTATACCAAAAGGCAAAATCGTAAATCTCGGCATATTTTTCGCCGCAAGCGTGTCCCTTTGCGCAATGCTTGCCGGCGGTGATTTCGTGATGCAATCCATGACTGGAATCCCCCTTGCCTTCGGGCTTGCAATGACCGTGCTCGGCGGAATTATCGTCGTGCTCGGCATTGAAAAAATCAGGCTCCTCAACACAATCGTCGTGCCTCTTATCGTGCTTTGCATATCAATCGTATTTTTCAAATTACCCACGCCGCAATCGTCTTTGCCTTTTACGCTTTCAAAGCCTATTTTGTACAGCGGACTCGACGTGCTTTTGGGCGGAGTTATCGTGTCCGAAGAGGGCGAAAATTTGAGCTACAAAGAGATTTTCGCAAGCTGCCTTATGATATGCGTTTTTTTGTTTGGAATGTTGTTTATGCTCCAAACGGTAGTTTTATCCGACACAAACGGCAGTTTAATGCCCACTTTGGCAGTTTCGGAAATATTGCACCTGAAATTTGCATGCGGCGTTTTGATTGCCGGAGCAATCTTCACGACGCTTGTATCCTCCCTCAAAATCGTGAGCGATCGCACGTCCTTGTTTCTTTCTCACACGAAAAAATTGTGCGTTTTGGGTGATGAAAAGCACAAAGCGTTCGTCGTGTTTTTCTGTCTTTTAGTTGCCTATCCTTTGAGCTTTTTCGGCTTTGACAACATAGTCGATACGCTCTACCCCGTCAACAGCGTGCTGGGCGTGATACTGTTTGCAATCGTCGTATTGCGACTTGTTTTCGATGCGGTGAAAACGCTGAAAAGCAAAAAGAAAAGCACGCCCGAAGGCGTGCAAAAAGTTATGACAAATCAAATCAATCGTGGTGATGATGACCGCAACCGCAATCATCGTCGCAATCGTGATGATGGCAATCGCAATCGTCATCGTTGTAATCACAGTCGTCGTCACAATCGCAATCTTCGTCCTCGCAGTCGAAGTCCTCGTCGCTCTCTTCGTCGGAACGTTCGCGATTTTGCTTGAAATAGTCCTCGAACGGTGATTTTCTGCTTTCGTCGTCAACCTCGTCAAGACCTTTGAGAAAGCGATAAAACGGATCGTCGGAAAAATCTTGTTTCAAATCGAAATCTCCGCCAAGCTCTTCGACGGCGTTGCGAAGTTCCATATATTCGTTGTAATTCGGCTCGTAATTCTCGCAAAAAGTTTTGAGCACTTCAACGCCCTGCTCGTCGCCGTACGCGCCTATGAGCCTTGCAAAAAGCGCAACGTCCTCGCCCTTGTAAAGATAGCTGACAAGCCCCATAAAGATTGCCTTGTTGCCCTTGTACTCGGCAAGAATCTCCATGAGCATTTTGCCCGTCTCGCCCTCCGTCGTGTAGATTTTGTCAATCATATCTTCGAGAATAGGCTCGCAATCTTCCATAAGATACTCGTACGCTTCGAGCCTTTGATGATAGGGCAAATCCTCGTCCAAAAGGACGTCGAGGTTTTTGAGCATATCTGCTTTCGTTTTGACGTCGGGCGTCAATTGTTCATTCGATTCCATCTTCATCTCCGAAAATAATCTTGTAGTATTTGTCAAACGTGCCTTCGTCAAGGCCGTAGCGTTCAATGGTTTGATTGCGCATATCGTCGGCATCGTCCTCGTACACCTTGCAAAGCAACACGCCTATGAGCGTGCGCACGCTGCGCATGGTTGAAATTCTTTTGAGTTTCGGCTTGGCATATTTAAGTTTTCCGCTGTCGTCGATTGTGACGATCGAGTTGACGATATTTGTGAGTTTTGCAAGATAGATATTGGGTTCTTCGTCGGTGAAAACGATGTCGGACACGCAACATCTGACCGCTCGGTGCAAGGTTTCGTTCATCTTGAAAAACGCACTCGGCAGCACCATATCTATGCTTTTGAATCTGTCTTGAGCAACGACGTCGAAAGTCAGTCTGAACATATTGTCTTGCACAAGGCAAAACAGCATTTTGTCCATAAGTTCAAAGGACAAGTCAGTTGAAATGAGTTGTCTGCGCAAAAAGTCGCACACCCATTTGGACGTGCACAAATCGAGTTTTTCGACAAGCAAAAGTTTCAAAGTTTCGTTGTCGTCGGCAAACGCCCATTCTATGAGCTTTTGCATATGCTCGCTTTCCTCGTCCAAGCCGTAAACGATTTGCAAAACCTCTTGCGGTTGCATCTTCAAAAATCTGTCCAAGTCCTTGTATCTTGCGATTTTTTCGACGTAGGGCAAATTCATAGAATACGCAACTTTGTCGGGATTTTGCTTGTAAAGCTGCAAAAAGTAATCCGCCGGCGAATACTCACCGAAAATCGTGCGCACTTTGAGCATAACTTTGCGCGCTTCGTCTTTTTGACCGAGATTGTATAGTGCTTGCGAAAGCCAAATCATAGTGTTTGGTTGAAGGTCGAGCGTTGCAAGGACTCTCTTTGTGTACTTCACCACTTCCGCATGCATTTCCAAATTGACGAGCAAGGGCAAAATCATAAGGATTTCGTCCATATTTGTGTAGTCTTTTTCAAGGATCTGATCCAAAACGGCATACGATTCGGCAATCTTGTCCTCCGCAAGATAAGCGGTTGCGAGCGAGCATTTTACGGCAAGGTTGTCACCGTCTTCGGCAAGCATCTTTTGTGCGTTTGCGATGACGGAATCGATGTCGTTTTTTATCATAAGGCAAACGAGCACGATATGATTTGCCGCCGCCTTGGATTTCGAGCGCGGATCAACCTCGTCCATAAGCGCGATTGCCTCGTCGAGTTTACGCTCCCTCACAAGTTCGTACGCCTTGCTTATGAGCATTTCGTAATAATCCTCGCCCTTGGGATAGATCACTCTGAATCCGCCGTCCTGCGCGTCGCTTGCAGCCTCGCCCATATCCTCGGGCAGTTGCAAATCGTACGCGTCGGCAATATCTCGCAAATAATACTAGGCAACGTCGGGAAGGTTTACGTCGAGAAAATTCAACGCCAACTGATAAAAAATGCGATCTCTGTCATCGGCGCACGGATGTTTTGCAAGCGCTTTGAAGAGAGTCGCATTTGAAATTTCGAATGCGCCGAGCGAAGCGTAAACGATTGCAAGCGCAATCGACGCTTCCGCAGAGCGTTCATCTATCGAGAGTGCCTTGTCGAGATAAGATATGCTTTTTTCGGTTTCGCCGTCTTTGAAAGCCTTGTCCGCAAGGTTGAGATAATCCTCTTTAGAGAGATTAAATCCTATGATTTGCGCCATTATTTTTTCTTTTTCTTCTTCGGATTTTGATAAGGCACGGCTTGTTTTGCCTTTTTCTTTTGTGCGCCTTGAACCGTTCCGTTGACGTATGGATTTTGTTTTGCGGCTTTTCTTTGTTCGGCCATTTGGGTTTTGGTTTCGTCCTCTTTACGATTGTGGCACTTGACCATACCTCTTGACGCCACGGCAATCCAGCAAAGTGCCATAAACGTCGTGCCGACGAGTGCCATAGCAACATATATGATGATACCCAAAAGGTTGTTCACCGCGCAAAGTCCGAGAGGAAGCGCGCTTACGAGCGCGACAGCCGGAATGCTCAAAAGGTTGTTTGCGATAAGCACGATTGCGTTTTTAAAGCATTGCGCAAATGTGAGTTCGTACGACGTGAAAAGTCCCATCATCACAACGGGGATGAGAAGGAGCGGCGCACCGATGATAAAGCTGAACACCACAGCGCAATATGCGCCTGCGCCTGCCGTGCCGAGTGCTTGTTGTTCCAAAAGGTACATAAGCGACTCAACCATGCCAAGAGCGACGACGACCATCATAAGTCCTGCAAGGAGGAACTTCCACCAATACTTTGCAAAGCCCATCCAATAGGTTTTTGCCCAGTTTTTGTAATAATCCTGATAATAACTGCGTTTTGCGCAATAGAACAAGCCCGAAAGTCCGAGCGAGCCGAACAGGAAGCATGCGCCGTACATTGCCATAACGGGCATTTTTACGTTGCGATAAAGGCTGCCCACGCTCAACGCGATACTGTCGCCGCCGCCGGGGAAACCTATGCCGATGTCACCCATAAAGTTGTACGTTCCGCCGATTGCAAGGTTTTCGAAATAACCTGCAAACCATGCGAAAATGACGATAAACGGGACCGTAAATATCAAAAAGAACAGCGTTGCTTTGAAAAGCGTGGCAAATTCGCCGCGCATAACCGCCGCCGCTCTCGCCATAAACGAATCGGGGTATTCTTTTACCGGGCGCGCTTCCGCAAGTCCGGCAACAAGCACTTTTTGAGGTTCTTCGGGTTCTTTGCGAACGGGAGCGTCCGTAAAGAGTTTGCCGAGCAAAAGTTTTTTGGGCTTTTGGGGCACTGAATAAGCCGAATTAGGATTGTTGTTTGCCATATACACTCCTACAAAACTATATAATTAAATAGATTATACATTATCTCGAAGCAAATATCAAATAAATCGCAAAAATATATTTGTCCTTAAAAGCACCCCGACGATTTTGTCCGCATATAATGTTTTAGACAAAGAGCGTCGACGGCCGAACGAGCGGAGTTTTGCAAAATACAACACGTCCGAATTGCGGCTTTTTATTGACAACTTGCCTTGTCGGTGTTAAATTTTTCTACATAAGCGGCTAGGAGGCAATATGAAAAAGTTTAACGTCGCCGTTGTCGGCGCAACAGGCATGGTCGGAGGCAAATTTCTCGAAGTTCTCACCGAAAGACAACTTCCCGTGGACAACTACTACCTTTTCGCATCCGCAAAAAGTGCGGGCAAAAAGATAGATTTTATGGGCAAGGAGCACACCGTCATCGAACTTACAAAAGAAAATGTCATCTCGCTCAAAGGCAAGGTGGACTTTGCGCTCTTCTCTGCAGGCGCAGGCGTGTCGAAAGAGTTTGCGCCTATATTTGCCGAAATGGGCGCAATCGTCGTTGACAACTCGTCGCAATGGCGCATGCACGACGACGTTCCCCTTGTCGTGCCCGAGGTCAACCCCGAGGACGTGAAGTGGAATCACGGCATAATCGCAAACCCCAACTGCTCCACGATTCAGGCAGTCGTTGCGCTCAAACCTCTATACGACAAGTTCGGCATCAAGCGCATAGTGTACTCTACCTATCAGGCAGTGTCGGGCGCGGGCGTTGCCGGCTACAACGACCTAAAAGACGGAATCAACGGCGCAGCTCCGAAGAAATTTCCTCGTCCGATAGCTTTTAATATGCTCCCCCATATCGATGTATTTATGGAGGACGGCTACACCAAAGAAGAGTGGAAAATGATTGTCGAAACACGCAAAATTTTGCACGACGAATCTTTGCGCGTTACGGCGACAACCGTACGAGTTCCGGTGTTCTACGGTCATAGTGAGTCGATAAACGTCGAGTTCTGCAAAAAATGCGAAAAACAAGACGTCGTAAACGCACTTGAAAACTTCCCCGGAATCGTGGTTATGGACGACGTAAAAAACAACGTCTACCCCACCCCTCTCGACGCCGAAAATCACGACGAAGTTTTTGTCGGCAGAATCCGTATGGACGAGAGCGTGGACAGCGGTGCAAACCTGTGGGTTGTTGCCGACAATATAAGAAAAGGCGCGGCAACCAACGCCGTGCAGATTGTGGAATTGCTTATAAAAAACGCTTTGGAGGCATAAATGATTTTTAGGGGCACAGCCACCGCGCTCATCACTCCTTTCACAGAAGATGACAAAGTGGACGTGCAGGCGATACGCAATATCGTCGATATGCAAATCGCAAACGGCATAAACGCGCTTGTCGCTCTCGGAACGACGGGCGAGCCGGCAACGTTGTCCGAAGAAGAAAAAGAGCAAATCGTAAGAGTGTGCGTAGAGCAAACGAGCGGCAAAATTCCGCTCATCGTCGGCGCAGGCTCAAACAGCACGAGGAAAGCCGTCGAAACTTGCCGAATGGCGCAAAAACTGGGCGCGGACGCGCTTCTGGTCGTTACTCCATACTATAACAAATGCACGCAAGAAGGGCTTGTCGAACACTACGGCGCAATTGCCGAGGCGACAAGCCTTCCTATTATCTGCTACAACGTCGCATCACGCACGGGCGTGAATATCCTGCCAGAAACCTTTGCCCGCATTGCAACCGAGCACAAAAATGTCGTTGCAATCAAGGAAGCAAGCGGAAACATGGAGCAAATCGAAAGATGTTTGCGCCTTTGCCCCGATATGGTGATAAGCGGTGACGACGCGCTCACCGTGCCGATTATGGCAATGGGCGGGCTGGGTGTAATCAGCGTTGCAAGCAACGTATGTCCTAAATACGTGAGCGATATGACTCGTTTCGCACTCGAAGGCAACTACGAAAAGGCAAGGCAAATGCAACTTGCCATGCTCCCTCTCGTATCCGCTCTGTTTTGCGAAGTCAACCCCATTCCTATCAAAAAGGCGATGCAGCTTAAAGGCTACTGCTCCTCGAAACTTCGCTTGCCGCTCACGGAAATGACAAAAGAAAATGCCCGAAAACTTGCAAATATCCTTGAAGATTATTGATTTTTTCGATGAAACTTATTTGAATACAACAACGGAAAAGGCGACTGCATTGCAGTCGCCTTTTCAATACTGTGTTTCAATTCTTACGCCGCTTTGCTCGGCTTCGTTACGAGTGCGTTGCAGCCTTCGTATGCATTTTGAGCAAGGTTCTTGACTTGCGTTACGCCAAGAATTTCGGTGAGTGCGGAGCAGTTGTAGAAGGCGTGATCCGCGATTGTGGTAACGGTGTTTGCCAGCGTCGCGGTTGCAAGTTTCGTGCAGCCTGCAAATACGGATTGGTTGATTTCGACGAGTTTGGTATTTGCGCTCAAATCAATCGAAACAAGTCCGCTGCCCGCAAATGCGTTTGCGCCCACGTAGTGAAGCTCGATTGCGTGCGAGAGGTCGATACCTTTGAGAGCGGCGGTGTTTGTAAACGCACCGTTGCCGATGTATTCGACTTTGCCGTTTACGTATTTTAGCGTTCTGAACATCACGTTGCTATTTGACGAATAAACGTTTGCGGTGACGGGCGCGCCGTTTTCAAAGGTGAGCGACGCTTCTTTTGTGAGAGTATCGGGCAAGAACACTTCCGTGCCGTCTTTGACTTGAAGCGCGTTTATGCCGACAACGTTGTAGACGACTTTCTTTGTGCCGACAACAGTATATTGTCCGCCGATTGCAAGCACTCCGTTGTATTCGACGCCTTCGAGGTTGCTTACCGTCGCATTATACACGATTTCGGTTTCGGATTCCGAAACGAGTTCTTTTGCAAAGTTCGCGTCCGAAAGCACGGCGTATTCCGCATTAACGTTTTGTGCCGTATAGACATTTTCAAGCGCAACGCAGTTTGCAAACGCTCTTGCGTTTATCTTGTCGATATTCGCTCCGAGATACACGGCTTTGAGGTTTTTAAAGCTTTCGAAAACACCCGTAGACGAATCGTTTTTGCCGATTTCGGAGACAATATACTTGTCGCCGTTTGCGGCGGTCCATATCGACGGAAGAACGATTGTTTCGGCACTCGACGCCTTGCACGACACGATTCTGACCTTTCCGGCAAATGTTTCGCCGTCAAGTTCAACGGTTTGAGTATCCGCAATTTCATATTCGAACAAACTTGCGTCGGCTTCGAGCACCACGAAGTACACGATCGGGATTTCGATAACGCCGCCGAGAACGTCGTCGGCCGCATACTTCACTCTCAAAGTGTGGATGCCCAGCGTCTTTGTGTCAACCGACGCGCCGTCCACCAACGTAAATCCGTTTGACGTGGAGAGCGATTTGAGCGTCACGCTGCCGTCTTGACCGATAAGGCGCACTTTGAACTTGGCAAACGCAGAAGCTACGTTGCTGTTGAGCGGAATAGAAATCGCGCCGTCTTGTTCGAGTTGCTCGACTTGCGAAATTTCAACCGCATATTTGAACTTAAACTTGTACGTTCCGATATTGTGGAAGTTTACGGTTACGACAGCTTCCGCCTCGGCAGTCGTTCTCGTAGTGATAAAGTTTTCTATTCTGTCAATATCGAGCTCGTGTTGCACGCCGTCGATGTCGGTGTACACAAACTTGCCCTCGCCCGCCTTATACGAGGTGTAGAAAATCGGAATATCCGCACCTTCTTGTTTACCTTCGAAACCTTTGAGATAGTAGTTTCCGGTGCCGGTAACGTTGATTGTCGGCACACTGTTGCCTTCCTCGTAGAAAGACGGATTGCCGTTGATTGCGTTGTACACCGTTGCGACGTACAAATGCTCGTCACCGATGTTGATTTGGCAACCATCGGTGCTGTTGTTGTATGTGAACGTCACGACGTATTTCGTCACGCCCTCTTCATAGAGACTGCCGTATTTTTCGTCGCCCTTTGTGACGAGGACAACTTGGACGTTGTTTTTGACTTTGTCAAGGGTTTCGGTGTTGTCCACGCCCGTGTTGTTGAGCACGACAAGTCCGTTTGCGATTGCGTCGCCGTATGTCGTGTCAAAAGCGTTTTTGTCTGCTGCGGTTTTGAGAAGAACGGTGTCTACGACGTCGGTGTTGATATAAACCTTGTCAACCTTTTCCTCAACGAAGTTTGCTTTGTTGAATCCGTAAAGTTGCGCCCACGCACGAGTGATTGCATCGCCTGCGGCAATCGTTCCGTTGTTGATTGCTTCGAGCGTCGCAAGCACTTCCGACGTGAAGTAGAAGTTTGCGTTGTGGATAAGGTTTCCGCTTGCGTCGGCAAAAGCGTTGTCCGCAATCATAGGTGCGCCGACAAGTTTGTTGCCCTCAACGCCGACCTTTGTACAAATAAAGCTTTCAACCGCGCTTGCACCCTTAAACGCATAGTTGTCGATATATTTGACGTTGACGTCGAATTTGACCGTCTTGACGGTGTTTGCGTGTTGATAGAACGCTTCTTCGCCGATAGAGGTTACGTTTGATGGAACGATGACGTTCTTCGAGCCTTTTCCGTCGTCAAAGTATTCCACGAGGAAGACTTCGCCGTCCGCTCCTTCCACAACGACAAGTCCGTTTGCGTGCGTCGTTGCGTCTTGAATCCATTGCGTGCTCGTAAACGCACCCTTACCCACCGTAAGAGGTTTGCATGCCGCAAGGTTTATGGATTTGAGGTTTACGCAACCGTCAAATGCGTGCGGTGCGATGTGTTTGATGTCCGAAAGAATACGAGTGTCCGTCGCACTCTTGTCGATGAAGCGGTAATACACTTTGCCGATGACGATTGCCTTGTAGTCGGAGTTGTAGTTTCCGCTGCTTTCTTTGAGCATAGACGTGCCGCTAAATGCGTTTTCGCCGACGTATGCGAGTTTCGAGCTTGTACTCACCTCAACTTTTGCAAAGTTTTCGAGATTTGCAAACGCGCCGTTTTCGATTTTTTGCACGTTGTCGCCGAGAGTAATTGTTTCAAGTGCGACAGCGTTTGCAAACGCGCCGTCCGCAATCGTCTTCACCGCTTGAAGTTGAGCGTTGAGTGCGTCGGCGTTGGCTACGTCCGTAGAATAGTAATCGGAAGAAATGTCAAGCGACTTGACGACGTCCGCTCTGACGCGCGTCGTTTCGCCGTCGGAGTACTCTTGACCGACAAACTTGTATAAAATCGTGCCAATGACGATAAATTGTTTGCCGTTGTTGTTTTTGTAGTAGTTGTTTTCGAACTCCGAACCGAAGAAAAGGTTCTTGCCGACTTTTTCGATGTTGTTGGACGCGGGAGCAACCACTGCTCTCAAATGCGGAGCGTGCGCAAACGCTTGCTCACCGATGATTTTGAGACTTGTCGCTTTCGAAAAGTCGAGTTTTGTGAGTGCTTTGAGATTCATGCACGCTTTTGCGGAAATCTCGCTCACGAGGCGCGTTGCGCCTTGATAAGTGAGTTTGTCGGGAATGATGAGTTCGCTTACGGATTCATCCGCAATCTTATCGATGCGGATAGAGCCGTCCGCTTTGAGCGAAAGTCCGTCTTTAAACACGACTTCCGTATAGTACGCACTGAGTCTTGCAAGGCGTTCTTGTTCGTTGTCGGTGTCGTTGAACACCCACTTGACGTAGCCTTTTTCGCTCACGCCGTCAACGGTTGTGGTGTTTGAAAGATTTTGACATTGATAATCGTCGTAGATGCCGTCGAGTTTGACATATACGCCGTTGCCCTTCGTGAGCAAATCTTTGATTTGAGAGATGCGCACGTACACGCTCTTTGCTTGCGTGCCGTCGCGTTTTTGCGTCGAAACTGTGATTTTTGCGACGTATTCGCTGTAATTATGGTTGTATGCAAAACCGCTGAAATCGATTCTGGTGAGCTTTTCGCTTTCGATGCCGAACGTCGAAGTTGCATTCACGACGGTAAAGCCCTTTGCGGCGGCGATTTCATCGCTTGAAATTTCCGTGCCGTCGTCGGCTGTTGCGTTTTGAACGTCGTTTTTGAACTCACCGCCCATCATATAGAGCGTGTAGGAGTAAACGCGCATAGTCCAACGTGCGACGAGAGTTATATCGGACGTGCCGACCGTCTTTGCAAAATTCCAAAGAGTGTCGTTTTCGTCCCACTCGCCCGCCTTCGTGCCGTTGTCGAGATACCAACCTGCAAAGTAGTATCCGCTATACACGTTGAAGATGTCCGTTGCCGGAGCAACGGCCTTGCCGTACGAACGGCGCACGGTTTGCGTGGATTTGAAATCGGGGTTTTCGCTGGGATTGACCTTGCCGCTTTCAAGTTGAGCGTCCGAAGGAACGGCAAGATTGAACTTCACGTTTACGGTGTCGTTCGTCCATTTTGTCGAGAAAGTTTGATTGTTGAAAGAATTGTCTATCGTAAGGGGGAAGTTTTTGGACGTTGCGCTGTACGTTGCGCCTTTTACGCTTACGCTTTCAAGCGCTCTTGCGGGCTTACCCTCGCCCTCGTCCTCTATCGTCATTCTGAAAGTGGAGATAAATTCGTCCCAAGATGCGATCGAAACGCCGCTGTCAACGCTGACGCTGACCGTTTGTCCGTTTTGAGAAGTCGTGCCGAATGCAGCGTTGGCGCGTCTTTCACCGTCCATAAGGTTGAAAGTGAGCGTCACTCTTTCAACGGGAGCAAGTCTGTCTTGGAGGTGCAATGCAAACGAGCCTTTTGCGTAAACGGCGTTGCCGTCGTCGTCTTTGCCCGTTTCCACTTGGACTTTTATTTGATGATGTCCCGCCCTCTTGACGTTTGCTCTGTCCTCGTCCGTTTGGAGCATATTTTCGGTGAGATTGCCGTGAATGCCCTCCGTAGTCGCGTTCGTTTGCGTGTTGAGATAAACCACGCAATACTCGACGTCGGAAATATCGAACTCGTCAACGTACATGCTCTTGAACACGGACGTTACGCCCTTTGGGAAGGAAAATTTGAGCTGCGCCGTCATCGGACCGTCGTCACCGCCGGTTTCGATTATATCGGACGGGTTGATGCTGTCGGGCAACTTGCCTGCGTCTTGCGCGCCCTTGTTGCACGCAACCATACTTATCGCAAGCACGACAAGCAAGATAGCAATCAAAAATAAACTGACTTTCTTTCTCATAACTTTCACCTTACACGTATGCGCACTCTCGCGCATATAATATAGGAATACAAATATAATACTACATTATCCAAACAAAATTGTCAACATCAAATGCCGAATGAGGCTTGCTTGCATGAAAAAACCGTCTGAATAGACGGTTTTTTGCAAGTTATTTTTCGTAATTTTTTTATTTTTTGCCGAGTTTGTAGGCTTCTTCGATGCAAAGAGCATACTTTGTTGCCGCCATAACCTTGTCGAACATAAACCTATAAACGTGCTTGTCGTCGTACATATCCACCGCGCTTCCCGGCAAATTCGCAACGGTATCGCACCTCGACACCGCAAACTCGACGTGTTTGAATTCGTCCTCGACTTTTTCCGTTCCGTTTGCCGTGTCGAAATCGAGGGACATATTATTCACGCCGTATTTGGACTTCACTCCGACAGGTCTTTCCTGCCAGTCGGTATCGAAGCAAAGTTTGTCCTTGTCGAGAGTCAAAACGCCGTTCGCCACAAAACGATAGCCGTTGTTAAGCTCGTTTTCCACAAACAAATTGACCGTGTTAGATAGCTTAAAATCACCGTTTTGCACTTCTTTTGCAACAAGTGCGCGCTGTTCGTCGTACCACAAATCTATACGCTCCGGGCACACTCCGTCCCCTTGCGGAACGAGTCGTCCGTCATAGCCGTAAACCACGTCGTTTCCGCAACGGTTGCATTTCAAATGACTGCCGCTCGAACTCATTTCGAACTCACTGCCGCACTTGGGGCAACGATACAAAAGTCTGTCAAGCCCTTCCGCATAGCGACTACCTTTGAAAATAATACCGTTTTCAACCTGCCACTTATGCTCGTTTTGATAGAGCGCGTCGCAAATTTTTTGATATATTTCCTCTTTCGAAAGGCTTTTGGCTTCTTCTTTTGTGAAAAGCATATCGCAATTGGTTACGACTCTTCCTCTTCTTACGAAACGGAGATTGTACGCCCACTTCGGACGGGCGAGGCTTGCCCCTTGCATTTTAATCACGCCGACGGAATAGCCCAGCCACTGCACGAGCCTTGCAATCGAGGGCGCAATCGCACCCGTAACGCCGTTTGCAGACACCTTGCCTTCGGGACAAATGAGAACGCTTATACCTTGGTCGAGATACTTTTTGATATTCTTTATGCACGCCAAATCCGCAAAATACTGTTTTTTGGTGATTGCGTGATACGAGCCGAGAAGTTTTGCGAAAATCGGCATCGAGTACATCATGTTTTCCGCAACGACGAAGTTCAAAGGCGCGCCGTACATTGCCGAAGAAAAGTGAATAAAATCGTATGCGGACAAATGATTGCACACGATAAGCATCGCACCGTTTTTCTTTTGACGTTTGAAAGATTTGCTCTTTTTGCAAACGCCGTGCAAAAACGGTCTGACAAACCTGCACAATCCCAAAAAGAAACGACAATACGCCTTTGAGAAAGGCGCGTCGCTCTTGTTGATTTTTTCCATTTTCGCTCTTTTTTCGTCCACATTTAACTTATATCAAAACAAAGCGCAAAAGTCAAGTAATGATGACTTTGCCGCAACGCACAATTGCGGTTCGTTTAGTATTTTCAGTCGAATATCAACCGAATATGAGTTTTTCGATTTCCTTCACAATTCTATCGTTGTTTTCAAAGTCCATCGCAGGCACGAAAATATCCTCTATCGACATATGCGCTTGCCGTGCCTTGTTCAATCTCTCAATCGCAAACGCCGTTTGCAACACCACGTTATTCCCTTCTTCCGTTGCGTCGTCTTTGTCGTATCTTTCGCCGAACACGCCGAGATCTATAACGGTGTCGCTTGCAAAATGTCCCGGATTTTCCACATACGCGTCGGTGCCGCAAATCACACCTTCGCACGTTGTGGGATCGAGGGGCGAAAGCAGCAGCGTAACTCCTTTTCTCAACTTGCTCATTTCGTCGAAAAACACTTTCTTCGCATAGGCGCATCCTTTGACGAGAGTAACTCTCTTTTCTCGCAAATGGTCGAAATACTCGCTCTCTCCGCTTGGGCATATAGCGCGCGAAAACAGCTCTCTCACCTTGTTTCCCACAGGCTTTAAATCACGCGCCACAGAGGACGCGTACGCCCTTATTTTGTCCTCGTCAACGCCTTGTTTCTCAATCTCGAATTGATTGTACAAATGACGCAAAGCAGACTTTAAATATTGATATACGCGCATAAAGTGTTGTTTTTTGCATATCATCCTGTTTTCAACCTCTTCTCTCACCCCTTGAAGTTTGCTTGCGTCAAGGCTCGACGCAAGATCGAAAATCACATCCTTGACAACGGGAATATCCACGCCGATTGCATGCGGAGAAGTTGCGTCCACAACCGCAACGTTTTTGTCTTTGACAAAAACTCCGTCAAGACTTTGAGGGTCTCCCGAACAAAACCACAACTCGTAATCCAATCCCAAAGATTTTGCTTTCTTTGCGATTTTCTTCATCATTGAAGACTTACCCGTGCCGCTGCCACCCTTCAAAAGCACGACTTTGTCTTTTGATTTCAGCTCCTTTTCATACAGATTGAAAAAGCCGTAACCGCTGTTGTTTCCGAAAAAATATCTTTCCATACTCACCTCGATTTATTCTATGTGCTTTTTCTTGCTTTGCGTGCATTAACTCATTTTCAAAAGGCTGCATAACATACCGTATGAACAAAAATTACGCCATCGTACACGAAACCGACGAGAGAATGTTTTATCTCAAATCAATGCTCAAAGGAGTGTGCTTTCGCATGCCCGCTCACGTGTTTGCTCCAAACGTGCTTGTCGAGGCAAGGACGCTTTCAAAAGTGGAGGACGGTGCGCAAGTGTTTTGCGGCAGGGTGAGCGACGAGGCGAGCGCGCTTGCAAACAGCAGAGATATAACCCTTTGCACGTACAACGACAGCGAGCGTTTTCAAGCGATAAACTCGCGGCTGACTGCGGAAGGCGCGCTTGAAATTGTAATCGAACACTCAAAAAAATCCATTGCGGACTGCTACGTTTTGATTATGGGATTCGGGCGCACGGGAGCGGCTATGGCAAAGATTTTGGGCAAGTTGGATGTTGCTTTCGACGTCGTATCCACATCGTCCGTGCGTCCCGCACATGCGTTTGCAAAGCACGTTTTGCCTATGCGCGACTTCGATTTTGAAAAATACGACGTCGTGATAAACACGATACCCTCACCCGTCGTGAGCGACAAAGAACTGATGAGCATGAAAGACGATTGCGTATATATCGACCTTGCCTCCAAATCGGCAATAAACCTTGACTATGCAAAATATCTGGGGATAGACGCCGACATATACCCTGCCTTGCCTGCAAAAACCTGTCCCGTCAGTGCGGCAAAGGCTATGTTCGACTACATCATGGAGGTGAAAAAATGAAGAAAATAGGACTTTGCGTGACAGGCTCGTTCTGCACGTTTTCAAATCTTCTCACTGCCGTCGACGCGCTTGTGGACGCCGGCTATGAGATTGTCCCCGTGTTCAGCTACAACGTGTCCACGCTCGATACTCGCTTTTTTAAGCAAGCGGACTTTGAAAAATACATTGTCGAAAAAACAGGGAAAACGCCCATTAAAACGATAGTCGAAGCCGAAACCATCACGAAATCCGGCATAGAGCTTATGCTCGTTGCTCCCTGCACGGGCAATACGCTTGCAAAAATCGTCAACGGCATCACCGATACGCCGACTACAATGGCAGTAAAAGCAACCCTGCGCACAAACAAGCCCGTCGTGCTGTCTATCTCGTCAAACGACGCACTGGGCGCAAACGCCAAAAACGTCGGGATTGCACTCAACACCAAAAACTTATATCTCGTACCTTTCGGTCAAGACGCGCCGGACAACAAACCGCACTCTTTGATTGCGGACGTCTCTCTCATTTTGCCAACGATAGAAAAAGCATTAAACCACGAGCAAATCCAACCGGTAATACTCTAATCTGTCGCACAATTGCGGTAAGTATAAAAAACAACGGATTCCGAATTGTGAAATCCGTTGTTTTTTGTTGTAAAATCGATAAAATCGCAACTTTTGTCTAACCTATTTAAACGAAGAAACGCTTTTTGATTTCCGTGCCGAGCACTTCCCTGCCAAAAATCAAAGAGAACGCAACTTGCGCAAGCCCTACTCCCAACGTTGCCACCGATGCGATCCAGTTGTATCCGTCGAAATAGAGCGACAAGCAATAGTTGAGCGGAAAAAGTGCAATCATAAAGATTGCGAGCAAGAAATAGTAATAGGCAAATCTATACCATTTTTTGCTGATAAAAATCGTAAGCGTCGTCACAACGGAGAGCGCAAACGCCGCGCAGGGAATCACATAGGAAAGCGCGATATAAAACTTGCCGAAATGCAAGCATACCAGCACCGCAAGCACGCATAGCCAAAATGTCGAGCGGAAATATATCGAGCGCAAATCCGTTGGGAAAAACGCAAATTGTCCTATCACAAGCCAGAAAAATCCCACCGATGCAAGCCCGATATAAATAATGGCATACAATCCCGAAAGCACCGACGCAATCAGCAAACCCGCAAGCGTAAGTACGGATATTGCAATAAAAACATCTCTGGCAACTTTTTTTGCATCTGTTTTCTTTTCGTTGGAGTTGTACGGGGCAAAATCAAACCCGTCGTCGGGCTTATTCTGTGCCTCCGTAAGTCCCGCGCCGCACAACGGGCAATTGTCGTCGTACTCGGGGTGATACGTTTTGCAAAGCCTACAATATTTCATTATTTTTCTCCGTTTGTTTCGATATAGACGTCAAGTCCTTCATTTGTCAAAGCGCGCACGAAATCTCTTTCAAGTTGAGCGGATTTGAAAGTTCTCGAAAACGTCAACACGCACTCATCGCCGAACGTTACGCCGGCAAGTTTGTAGCCGTTGCCTTTTGGCTCTTTCAGGCAAAACTCCACTCTATCCGCTATCTCGAACAACTCTTGCGGCGGGTTGAGCCTTCCGTAGTTTGAAAAATCCATAGAAACGGCCTTGTTGTCAAGAAGATACTTTGTGATTTTAAGCCCTATGTCCTTGAGGGCAAGCGGCACAAACGATATAAACTTGTTGCGTTCCTCGCGCATATTGGCGTTGATATTCTCTTGCAAATATTTCTCGTTGAGTTGCGCCTTAAAGCACTCTTTGACGGCGTTGACATAGGCTTGCGTGCCGCCCTCGACCTCGTTTTTGAGGGTTACGTCAAGGAAAAACGAGAAGTTGCGAATTGTGTCCGACGGGAAAAATTTGCGAAGATTGACGGGCACTCTTGCGTTGATGTCCTTTTTGCTGCCCTCGCGCTTGCGCATCTCGAACATAATTCCGAAAATGATTGCCAACACGTATTCGGTGATGGTTGCGCCATACTCTTTTGCCTTTTGATTGAGCTTGGATGCCGAGGTTATGACATGCGTCATAACGCCGTTGCGCGCCTTTGGCAGTTTCGGGATATAAGTAAAGTTGATGTTCCTCTTTGCGTAGTCGTGCTTTTCGGCATAAACCTGAAAACTGTCCTCGATCTCGGTTGCGGTTGGCAAATCGCGGTAGTTTTTCGCACTCTTGAAATCGGAAATCGCCTTGCCGGTCTTGATTTCATAGTATCTTGCAAGCAAACTCATAAGAAAAGTCGAGCCGCCCGTCCCGTCGGTGATGCTGTGGAAAAACTCACAGCCGATACGATAATCGCTGTAAACCACCCTGAAAAGATAGCGTTTTCCGTCAAGAGGTATTGGTTGGAAAGAATAAAGCGTTTCCTTTTCCACCTGCGGCTTGAACGGCAATCTTTCAAAATAATACCAGAACGCACCTCGCTTTATCGTCACCATAAGCGTCGGAAAACGCGGCACGAGATCGTCGAGTGCTTGTTGCAAAATCTTGCCGTCAACTCTCTCTTTCATCACCGCCGCAAAACGGAACAGCGTGCTGTATTCGTTTGAGGACGAGGATGGGTAAACCTTGGCGGCATTGTCGAGTTTATACCACTCAGTCGGATCGAAAATCGTGTCCTTTTTCCCGGACTTTACCGTTCCGTTCACAAGCGAATCATACTGCACGCCAAAGTATCTTGCAATTTCTTCAAGCGTTTTCTCGTCGAGATTGTCGTCGCCGCTCTCCGCCCTTTCAATCTCGCAAGAGGGGATTGACAAACGCTTTGCAAGTTCTTCCACGGTAAGATTTTTGTCTTCTCTGAGTCGTTTTATTGATTTTGAATAATCCATAGTTCCCATGAAATAATGATGTTTTTTGCAAAAATGCGGCAAAGCATCCGCATGTATTGTAGGTTTGTATAATATCATACGCAACAGTAATAGTCAAACCATTTATACCATTATTACTGTTGTTCAAACCTCCTCCTCGTTATTGCTAGTCGCGCACCTTAATTTCACTCCCGCAAATCGACGCTTTCACAATCCGCTTTCAAATCAAAAAATCATATCGCAATATACACAATGTAACAGAAAATAAAAAAAGCACTCGACGAGTGCTTTTTTTATTTGATTGATAACTCGATTATTGAGCGTCTTTAACGCCTTGCTCGGTGCCGTAGTAGCAAACTTTGCCGATTCTCTTAACGACAACGGTGAATCCGCCGACAGAACCAGTAGCCACATTCTTTTCATACTCTTTTGCATCGTCTGTGTTTGCAAATTTGGTCACCGTGACATAATCTGCATTAAGGCCTTTCTTCTTTGCAACGACTTTCCATTCGATGCTTGCGCCGTCATCGTCTTTGCCTGCTTCGTAAGAAGTGCATGCATAACCGGCTTTTTCAAGTTTCTTTTGGATGCTTTCTGCGTTACAAGCAACAAGGCAAACGCCAAGAATTGCAACAAGAGCAATGACTGCTACAAGAGCCATAACTTTTTTGTTCATAGTTTCTATTCCTCCATAGGATTGAATTGTGCTTACATTATATTAAAAAAGGATTAAAATGTCAAACAATAATTATATAACGATACATTTGTATGAATTATTGTACATTTTATTCGTTTTCGGGCACTGTGACGATTTGTCGCTCTTCGCTTTGATTTTGCGCGGACGCTTGCAATCTTTCGTTGACGTACTCGCTCGTTCCTTTTTCAAGCCGCTCTTGACACTTCCACTTTTTGAGTTGGTCTACGTACAAAATTAGGCCGACTATCGTCGTCATCGTTTCGGACACCGGGAATGCAATCCACGTATAGTCCAGACCTATAAAAGAGAAAGCGTAAAACAGCGGCATTAGCCCCAGCACCTGTCTTATCAACGACAGTGCGATGCTGGGCACGGACCTACCTATCGCTTGGAAAAACATGGGTATCATCAGCGAGAACACAACGGGAATAAAGCTCGTGCCGATAATTCTGAACGCCGTCTGTCCTATCGCAAGCACTTGCTCGTCCTTTGAAAACAAGCCGATAAACGTCTTGGGGAACGCCTCGAAACATATTATGCCCAAAATCATGCCGACCGCCGTGATGAGCATTGCGTCGTTCATAACCTTTTTCGCACGCATGAAATTGTGCCGCGCAAAGTTGTAGCTTATCACGGGAACGATACATGTTTGCAAACCGAACATCGGGATGAAGAAGAAGGTTTGAAGTTTGTAGTAAAGCCCCAGCACCGTAACCGCCGCGTCGCTGAATTTTGTGAGCACGGCATTGAGCACGAGTATATATATCACGTACATCATTTGCATCACGATCGACGGCAGTGCGAGCGAATATATATTTTTTGTAAGCTCCGAAGCTTGTTTTGGTTTTGCGGGCTTCTGAATACCTTTTGCGCCGACGATAATTGCGGACACAAACTGTCCGGTAACCGTTGCGATTGCTGCACCGAGAACGCCCATAGGTTTTAATGCGCCCATGCCGAAGATAAATATCCAATCAAGCAATATATTTGTGCCGGCACCGGCAAGTTGTGCAATCATAGGCACAACCATATTTCCGTGCGATTGATGCGCTTTCGACCAAACACCCTCCAAAAACGTGGCGAGAGAGCCGATACACACCACCATGCCGTATTGATAGGCATATTCGATTGCCTCGGGAGCATGTGCCATTGCTCTGATGTAGGGTTTCATTATAAGTGCGCTTATGCCGGCAAACACCGCCCACATCAACACCGCAAGCACCATGCCCGTGCCTGCCGTTGCTTTCGCTTTTTGGATTTCACCGCGTGCGTAAAGCCTTGCCATGTACGTGTTGACGCCAACGCCCGTACCTACCGCAAGTGCCGTTATGATGAGTTGAAGAGGATATATGACGGAAAGAGCAGTCAAACCGTGTCCCGAATATTGCCCGACAAAAAGGCTGTCAACGATGTTGTACAACGACAACACCAGTTGCGACAACATGACCGGCGGGGATATTTTCAGCAAAATTTTCCAGACACTTTCCGTCCCGAAGAATTCCGCTTCGTTCTCGATTTTTGTTCTTTTGTTCGACATAAAAATTTATCCGATTTGCCGTTTCATATCGGCGCATATGGATTATAAGACAACGTATTTGCAAAAGCAATCGAAACAATAAAAATGGGCGTTTTTAACGCGCCTGTTTTTTTGACATTATAGAATTTGTATTCCGTTTGTTTTTTCAAAGAATATATTCCATTTGAGTTTCTTTCGGGAACATTCCCATTTTTTCGTAGAACGCACGCGCGGATTTATTGCCTTCCCACACGTTGAGCGTAACGTCATAGCACCCCTTTTCGCGAGCGTAACCGATGGCAAATTCATACAAAGCCTTGCCTACGCCTTGTCTGCGCGTAGTTTCGTCAACACATAAATCGTCGATAAACAACGTTTTGAAATCCTTGTACACCGCAACTTGCTTGTAGTCGCGAATACTGCAAAATAAGTGACCGATAACTTTCCCCTCGTCGTCAACCGCCACAAATACCGGCGTTTTGTCACTAGAAATAAGCGCATCGAATTTTTCTTCGTCGTACTTGACGGCATTTGCCACAAAAATATCCGGGCGCAACTCAACGTGCAAATTGTTCACTTGCACAAGCAATTTTTCAATTCCGTTTAAGTCATCTTTCCTTGCTTTTCTGATTTCCATATTCAAACCGTTTCTCACAATTTTTTCCAATCGTTTTCCGCTTCCTTTTCGATTGTCAACAATGATTATACCACACAAAACAAAATTCGATATACATTTGCTTACCATTTTATAAGCGAAAAGCGCAAGGCAAATGCCTTACGCTTTTCAGACAAAAAACAGAGGTCAAAAAAATGGCGTTAAAACCAAAAATCAGCGGTTTTATTGTTTTTTACAGATATATCGGATGCTCTTTCAAACCCTATTTCATTGCAAAACTCCCTATGCATCTGATTGAATATTTCTTGCGGCATTTTTGCACTCATTTCGATTCTTATCAACAAACCTGCGGTAGTATAACAAGAAATGTGAAAAGTTCAATACATGCCTCGTATTTGATTTATTTTTCAATCAAATTATATCTACCAACCACTTTACAGAACAAAAATAAACTTATATAGAAAAAGAAAACACACTCGAATGAGTGTGTTTTCTTTTGGAAACCGGCATCTACATATCCTCCCGAACCGTGTCCTCGTCACAATTCGCCACTTTTGCTTGCCATAAAAATACCGTGTTTTCTATCCATATGTATATTGCATTTCACAAAAATCACAATACTTGTGATACATATACCCGAGATGTTTTTATGTCTGCGCCTACCGTCGATTGCTCCTCTTTACAAAAGACTACATTTAATCGACTTATTAATGCATAAACTTGGACGCACAACCGCTATACGATACAATCCCGATTATCCGTTGTGCTTTCATTATTGCAGTCTTTTGTAATCTTTATTGGCCGGACACTTGTGCACATCAAGATATAAGGTTGCGATATATAAAAGAAAAGACACACACTTTTGTGTATGTCTTTTCTTTTGGAAACCGGCATCTACATATCCTCCCAGGCCGTGTCCAGCCAAGTACTTTCTGCACAACTGAGCTTAACTTCTGTGTTCGGTATGAGAACAGGTGGGACCTCAGCGTCATTGACACCGGTAATGGTTTGAAGGTCGTTGCGCTTTCGCGTTTCGTACATTCACAACTGCATAACATTGAGAGTATTTGCTGATTAAATTAGGATTAGGCAAATCTTGTATTTTTTTGATTGAAGCCCTCGACCTATTAGTATCGGTCAGCTTAATGCATTACTGCACTTACACACCCGACCTATCAACCTTGTGGTCTACAAGGGGTCTTACTTGATAAACAAAGGGATATCTTATCTTGAGGCTGGTTTCACGCTTAGATGCTTTCAGCGTTTATCCAATCCGTACATCGCTACCCTGCTATGCCACTGGCGTGACAACAGATGCACCATAGGTACGTCCACTCCGGTCCTCTCGTACTAGGAGCAGAGCCTCGCAAATATCCTACGCCCACGATGGATAGGGACCGAACTGTCTCACGACGTTCTGAACCCAGCTCGCGTGCCACTTTAATCGGCGAACAGCCGAACCCTTGGGACCGACTACAGCCCCAGGATGTGACGAGCCGACATCGAGGTGCCAAACCTCCCCGTCGATGTGAACTCTTGGGGGAGATCAGCCTGTTATCCCCGAGGTAACTTTTATCCGTTAATCGACGGCAATTCCATACTCTACCGCCGGGTCACTAAGTCCTACTTTCGTATCTGCTCGACATGTCTGTCTCGCAGTTAAGCTCCCTTCTACCTTTACGCTCTTTGGATGATTTCCAACCATCCTGAGGGAACCTTAGAACGCCTCCGTTACATTTTGGGAGGCGACCGCCCCAGTCAAACTGCCCACCTGGCACTGTCCACCAGCCGGATTACGGTCTAGTGTTAGAGGTCCAATGATTCAAGGGTGGTATCCCAAGGGTGACTCCGCAGAAGCTGACGCCCCTGTTTCCAAGTCTCCCACCTATCCTGTACATAAATCACCGAACTTCAATACCAAGCTACAGTAAAGCTCTACGGGGTCTTTCCGTCCAGTCGCGGGTAATACGCATCTTCACGTATAATACAATTTCGCCGGGTCCCCTGTTGAGACAGCGCCCAAATCATTACGCCATTCGTGCGGGTCAGAACTTACCTGACAAGGAATTTCGCTACCTTAGGACCGTTATAGTTACGGCCGCCGTTCACTGGGGCTTCGATTCAATGCTTGCACATCTCCTCTTAACCTTCCAGCACCGGGCAGGCGTCAGCTCGTATACGTCATCTTTCGATTTAGCACAAACCTGTGTTTTTGGTAAACAGTTGCTTGGGCCGATTCTCTGCGGCTCCATCTCTGGAGCACCCCTTCTCCCGAAGTTACGGGGTCAATTTGCCGAGTTCCTTAACAACCCTTCTCCCGTTGGCCTTAGAATCTTCTTCCTACCTACCTGTGTCGGTTTGCGGTACGGGCACCTTAGATATACACAAAGCTTTTCTCGCCTCCGTCTATGCATGCTTCCCTACTAAATTTCGGTCCCTTTCGCCCGGGTCTACCAACGCCCGGGTCATGCCCTTTCAGAGTGTCCCTTTGCTTTAATCTTTCGGTGGTTACGGAATTTCTACCGTATGTGCATCGGCTACGCCTCTCGGCCTCACCTTAGCTCCCGACTTACCTGGAGCGGACGAACCTTCCTCCAGAAACCTTAGGCTTTCGGCCTTTATGATTCTCACATAAATCGCGCTACTCATTCCGGCATTCTCACTTCTGTACAGTCCACACGCGCTTCCGCTCATGTTTCACCCCGTACACAACGCTCCCCTACCAACCCTTGCGGGTTCCCAAGCTTCGGTGTCATGTTTAGCCCCGTTACATTTTCGGCGCAGAGTCACTCGACCAGTGAGCTATTACGCACTCTTTAAATGAGTGGCTGCTTCTAAGCCAACATCCTGGTTGTTTTGGAATTGACACATCCTTTACCACTTAACTTATACTTAGGGACCTTAGTTGTAGATCTGGGCTGTTTCCCTTTTGACAACGAAACTTATCTCACGCTGTCTGACTCCCTGAAAACAATTATCTGACATTCGAAGTTTGATAAGGTTCAGTAAGCTGTGAAGCCCCCTAGCCCATTCAGTGCTCTACCATCAGTAATCTATTCAGAGGCTAGCCCTAAAGCTATTTCGAGGAGAACCAGCTATATCTGGATTCGATTGGAATTTCTCCGCTAACCACAAGTCATCCCCGGTCTTTTCAACGAACGTGGGTTCGGTCCTCCACAGTGTCTTACCACTGCTTCAACCTGCTCATGGTTAGGTCATCCAGTTTCGGGTCTACGTCACGCAACTATGTCGCCAGTTTCAGACTCGCTTTCGCTTCGGCTCCGTGACTTAATCACTTAACCTCGCTACGCAACGTAACTCGCCGGCCCGTTCTACAAAAAGTACGACACCACACATTAAGTTGTGCTGTGTCTGCTTGTAAGCATATGGTTTCAGGTTCTCTTTCACTCCCCTCCCGGGGTCCTTTTCACCTTTCCCTCACGGTACTATACGCTATCGGTCACCAAGTCGTATTTAGCCTTATGAGATGGTCCTCACATGTTCACACCGGATTACACGTGTCCTGTGCTACTCTGGATACCCGCCATCTGAAATCGTTTTCGCCTACGAGGCTATTACTCTGTGTCGCCTAGTTTTCCAACTATGTTCGACTAACGATTTTTTGAATTATGCAGGTCCGAACCCCATCGAAATAAATTTCTCCGGTTTGGGCTCTTTCGCGTTCGCTCACCACTACTTACGAAATCGTTTATTTACTTTCTTTTCCTCCGGGTACTTAGATGTTTCAGTTCCCCGGGTTCCCTTCACATGTACTATATATTCATACATGGATACTTCCGCATTACCGGAAGTGAGTTTCCTCATTCGGAGATCTACGGGTCAAAGCTTATTTGCAGCTCACCGTAGCTTATCGCAGCTTGTCACGTCCTTCTTCGGCGCTTGGTGCCAAGGCATCCACCATATGCCCTTATTAGCTTTAATCATATACGTCTAACCTAATAAGATCATTAAATGAATCTCTTGTTAATTTACTCAGCAAAAATATCTGTGAATCGGTAAATCCTTTGAAATCTGTTGAAAGATTTTTCGTATTACTCTAAACTTATAGATATTTTACTCTCTTTTTACTTGACCAACAGAAACCTGAGTTTTTCTGTTGGCTGCTATGCAGTTGTCAATGTGCGATGACCTAAGTCGTACCCATCAATAATTGAACTTGGAAAAGGATTTATGTGAATCAGTGTACATTTTTTGGTAAGTTTGTACAAACTTTCGATTTTCGACCTCTCGGTCGACAGTCGTTTTCACAACTGCCTTCACAGGATTGCCTTTCGGCTCCTTAAAAGGAGGTGATCCAGCCGCACCTTCCGGTACTGCTACCTTGTTACGACTTCACCCCAGTCACTGATCCTACCTTAGGCGGCTTCCTCCTTGCGGTTGGTGTACCGACTTTGGGTATTACCAGCTCCCATGGCGTGACGGGCGGTGTGTACAAGGCCCGGGAACGCATTCACCCCGACATGCTGATTCGGGATTACTAGCAACTCCGACTTCATGTGGGCGGGTTGCAGCCCACAATCCGAACTGAGACTATCTTTTTGAGATTCGCTTGCCCTTACGAGTTTGCAGCTCTTTGTAATAGCCATTGTAGCACGTGTGTAGCCCAAGACATAAGGGGCATGATGATTTGACGTCATCCCCACCTTCCTCCGTGTTATCCACGGCGGTATGAACAGAGTTCCTAACTTAATATTGGCAACTGTTCACGAGGGTTGCGCTCGTTATCGGACTTAACCGAACATCTCACGACACGAGCTGACGACAACCATGCACCACCTGTCTGCATGCTCCGAAGAGAAGCTATGTTTCCATAGCGGTCATACGATGTCAAGTCTTGGTAAGGTTTTTCGCGTTGCGTCGAATTAAACCACATGCTCCGCTGCTTGTGCGGGCCCCCGTCAATTCCTTTGAGTTTCAACCTTGCGGCCGTACTCCCCAGGCGGGATACTTATTGCGTTAGCTGCGACACAGAAGGAGTGAATACCTCCTGCATCTAGTATCCATCGTTTACAGCGTGGACTACCAGGGTATCTAATCCTGTTTGCTCCCCACGCTTTCGTGCCTCAGTGTCAGTTGCTGTCCAGATAGTCGCCTTCGCCACTGATGTTCCTCCTAATATCTACGCATTCCACCGCTACACTAGGAATTCCACTATCCTCTCCAGTACTCAAGTCTAACAGTTTTAGATGCAGCACCCGAGTTAAGCCCTGGGTATTACACATCTAACTTATCAAACCACCTACACACCCTTTACGCCCAGTCATTCCGGACAACGCTCGCCCCCTACGTATTACCGCGGCTGCTGGCACGTAGTTAGCCGGGGCTTATTCCTCAGGTACCGTCATTTGTTCGTTCCTGAGAAAAGAGCTTTACAATAAAACTACCTTCATCGCTCACGCGGCATTGCTGGGTCAGAGTTGCCTCCATTGCCCAATATTCCCCACTGCTGCCTCCCGTAGGAGTCTGGGCCGTGTTTCAGTCCCAATGTGGCCGATCAGCCTCTCAGCTCGGCTACCCATCGTCGGCTTGGTGGGCTGTTATCTCACCAACTACCTAATGGGATATGAGCCCATCTCTGTCCGATAAAATCTTTTACCGCAGCACCATGCGGTGCCGTGGTCATATACCGTATTATCAGTCGTTTCCAACTGTTATCCCGTTGACAGAGGCAGGTTGCTCATACATTACTCACCCGTTCGCCACTAACTTTCATCCCCGAAGGGAATCAGTCCGTTCGACTTGCATGTGTTAAGCATGCCGCCAGCGTTCGTCCTGAGCCAGGATCAAACTCTTGAGTTCAATCTTGACTGTCCTATAACTTTTAGTTCAAAGGTTTTTTAGACGTTATTTAATGATTTAATTCACATTAAAAATCGCTTTTCCAAATTTGTTCAATTATCAAGGTTCGTTGCCGTCAATTTGTGACAGCTTTCATATACTATCATAAGCAATTTTCTTTGTCAACGATTTTTCAACGTTTTCTAAGAAATTTTTTTAAGTTTTTTTCAAAACTTTTTTCATCTCAAAATGTTGTGTTTGCTTTGGGCTTGCACCACAATTTGAAACTTGCTTACTGCTTACGACAGCTTGCATAAAATAATCCTTTGAGATTTTTTTGTAAAGCGTTTTTTGATGTTTTTTGTAATTTTTTTTAGTTTTATTTAATTCGTCAAACTATCGTACATATTGTCCGTCAAAACCACTGTTTTGTATGTTTAGGGACATTTGGGGACAGGCTGCCGCCTAATTCCGACAAAAATCATTCTCCTATGACACATAGATGCAAAAAATACAAAAAACCGTATCTTCGCCCCATGTTATCACTCTATCGCGCGCAACCTTATATATAGCGTATGCACATGTATATGTGTGCATACGCATGCTTATGCGTATACGCGCGTGCGCGCGTACTATAATATTTAGGCGCGCAATCATCCGCATCGGAATTATGCGGAGCATTTTGAACCCTTGTTCGATGAACAATGACCGTTACCGAGGCTCTTGCCGGACAGTAAACAAAGTATCGGAGTCTATTGTCGTTTTGAACCGCAATAACTGCACGAAGCAAACACAAGTTCAATGTTTATGTTGATTATTCTGTTTTTACAATCAGCTACTAATCGAATAACCGAAAAAACATACTCTAATCGCTTCGGGTTAATTAATTTATACTGCAACACCAATCGTGTTTTAATTGATTGTGTCCAACGAGGCATTAAACACTATTCGTGTTTTTTTTGAAAATTTGACAAAATTAAAAACAACCCCGCAGTCCGCAAGGTTGTTTTAGTAAAAATATCACTATTTAGATGTTATACGAGTGGTTTATGACGCCACCGCCGAGGCAAATATCGCCGTAATACACGACTGCATATTGTCCTTCGGCAATCGCTCTTTGTTTTTCCTGAAACACGATACGTACGTTTCCTTTTTCAAGAACTTGCGCACGAGCCTTTTGTAACGGCTGACGATGTTTGATTCGAACTTCACAATCGAACTCTTTCGCCGGTGGCGGAGTGATAAAGTTGAACCCCTCGGTTTCAAGTCCGTCCTTAAACAATATATCGTCCTCGCCTTGCGATACGATGAGCAAATTCTTTTCAACGTCTTTGCCAAGGGCAAACCACCTTTCTCCGTTGCCGTCCGCACTTCCGCCGATACCAAGACCTCTTCGTTGCCCCAAAGTGTAGAAATACACGCCGTGGTGCCTGCCGACGACTTTTCCGTCTTGCGTGACAATATCACCGTCTTTCATCGGAATGTATTGAGAAAGAAATTGCCTGAAATTGCGCTCGCCTATAAAGCAAATGCCTGTGCTGTCCTTCTTCTTTGCAACAGGAATATCGAATTTGAGCGCAAGCTCTCTGACTTCGGGTTTTGTCAAATCCCCGAGAGGAAACATAACGTCGCGAAGCTGTTGCATGGAAACTTGATTGAGGAAATACGTTTGATCCTTGTTGTCGTCCTTTGCGCGAAGCAAATAATGCATATCTCCGTCATGGCGGATTCTGCAATAATGTCCCGTGGCAACATAGTCCGCTCCGAGTTCGCGAGCAAAATCGGCAAACGGTCCGAATTTTACCTCACGGTTGCAAAGCACGTCGGGATTCGGTGTTCTGCCTTTCTTGTACTCGTCCACAAAGAGTTTGAATACGTTGTTCATATATTGCTCGGAAAAATCAACCGAATAATACGGAATACCGATTTTGTCGCAAATATACTGCACGTCCGTCCAATCCTGCTCGCCCGTACACCAACCGTTTGGGTCGGTTTCTTTCCAGTTGGACATATAAAGTCCGACAACGTCAAAACCCTGCTCCTTCAAAAGAGCAGCGGCAACTGCGCTATCCACGCCGCCGGACATACCGACGACAACTCGTTTTTTCTTTTCGTCCATACGGACATTTTAGCATTTCGCCGTCGGTATGTAAAGCGAGAATCAAAAAGCCTTTCATCAAAACGTGAAATCAATCGTTTGAGACCATCAAGCGTTTTACAACAATCTTCCAGTCTTCACCAAGTTTAAAATTCTTTTCCTGAGCAAATTTTCTTGCTTCTTCTTCACTCTTGAATGTGTTTGCGCTTAAAATGTTTTTATTACATCTTATTATTTCCACATTCTTATCTTTCTCTACTCTTGAAAAATATGCGTTATGCTTGATATTCAACAGCAAAAAGACCGTCGTCATTTCGTCTTCATTTTTCATTTCCGAATCATCTTTATCGATTTTGACCGCAATGGATTTATCTCTCAATCTGATTTGTTTTACATCATACATCATCTCGACAAATGCAGTCAAAAACACAGACATACAATATATACAGAATAAATCAACACCGCCCCCGATTATCCCACAAAACAGCAACATTAGTCCGTATGCAATGGATCCTTCAACTGCAAGAACTATACCTGTAATCACCAAAGCCAAAATAACTACAATTGAAAAAATATACAATATTGTTTTAAGCGTTTCAATAATTTTGCTTGCTGCGTCAAGTTTATCAAATTCTTTGTTATCCATTTTGTTTCTCCCTAAAATTGCCCAAGGGCAAGTATTGATAATATTATATGCCTAAGGACATATAATGTCAACTATGGATATTTTGATTGTTCAGCGAATCGAAGAAATGCTGAAAACCGAAGGTTTGACACAAAGCAAACTAGCAAGCGGAATCGGCGTCAATCAAAGCACAGTTTGCAACTGGCTAAACGGCAAGAAAGAGCCCTCGATTGAAAGCCTTTGGAAGCTTGCCGATTTTTTCGACGTTAGCGTAGACTATCTCATCGGCAGAAAAGAAATTTGAAAACAGCACACGACGGTGCTGTTTTTTATCGCTGATAAACTTTTGAGTGTGGCAAAATTTACATTCAAAAAGCGGAGCGTTTTTTGCTCCGCTTTTTCGAATCACTGTTTTATCTCTCAATTTTTGCTATATAAACATTTGTTTTATGCAAGACATTGTTAATCTTGCATACACAACAAACGCTGCAAATTTGCCTTATATCAACGTCGCAAGCAACGGGAGCATTGACGCATATGCGCCGACGCCGATACCCAAAATCACAAAGACGAGAACGACGTACAATATTACGCCTACAACTCCCAAACATATGGACACAAGGCAGCCTATGCCTGCGCTTTTCGCTCTTGCCGGATGCTCGTCCTTCCAAATCAACCAGAGAATGAAGCCCACGATAGGTATAAAAAAGCCGAGGATGCCCCAGCCGACAGTGCTACCTCCCGAGTCGGTTTGTTGAGATTGAGTCGCCGAGACGTTTTGCGATTTCGCACCGCGATTCGCGGAAGGCAACGTGTAGTTGACGCCTTGAACAAGGTCGTTGCGATTGGTTTCGCCGGTGTCCGACACTGTGAACGACGTCGGATTTTCGCCGTTGTTGAAGTTGAAAATGGTCTTGATTACGCCACCGCAATGCGGACATTTTGCAAGCACGCAAATGAGTTCGCCCTTAAAGTCGAACACTATTTCCCAGTCCACTCTCATCTCGCCGCAAAGCGGACAAGTGGAAAAAGAATTGTTGATTTTGTTTTCGACAATCAAGCCTACGCCGTCATAGTATCTTTGAAAATCCATATTTTAAACTCCCTTTTTATTCTTTTTTTATGACACAAAAATCATATCATCTCTATCGAAGTCCGTCAACGGCAATCGATCATTCGTACAGACTTTGCGGATATCTGTCTCCGTTGTCGGGCAAAATGACCACCATGTCGCCGTCCGTGCGCTTGCGCAGCTCGCGCGCCGCAAAATACGCTGCTCCGGAAGAGATTCCGCATTTTTCGCCAAATTTTCGGTAAATTTCTCCAACCGAATTTATTGCATTTTCGTCTGCAACGTCGATTATTTGATCGAGCTTGCTCACATCAACGATTGCGGGGACGAAGTTTGCGCCTATACCCTGAATCTTGTGCGCCCCGGCGTAGCCTTTTGTCAAAAGCGGGCTCGCAAGCGGTTCAACGGCGACCACTTGGCAATCTATGCCGTTTTGCTCGATATATTTTTTCACGCCCATAACCGTGCCGCCGCTTCCCACACCTGCGACGATGTATTTTGCCGTCGGAACGGACGCAAAAATTTCTGGTGCGGTCGTATAAAAATGTGCCTCTACGCTTGCAAAATTTCCAAACTGATTTGCAAGCCACGCACCGCTCTCGGCAATCTCTTTTGCCTTCTTGACCGCACCTGCCATACCTTCGCTTGCAGGAGTAAGCACAAGTTGCGCACCGTATGCGGAAATCATCTCTCTGCGCTCTTTACTCATACTTTCGGGCATAACCATAACCGCGTTAAGCCCCAGCTCTCTCGCGACGTACGCAAGACCTATGCCGGTGTTTCCGCTCGTTGCCTCTACAACCGTTCCGCCCTCTTCCAACTCGCCGTTTTCAAGAGCGCGCATAATCATAAAAAACGCCGCTCTGTCCTTTATCGAGCCGGCAGGATTCTTCCCTTCGAGCTTTCCGTATATACCGTCGCCAAGCGACAAAATCGGAGTATTGCCTATCTTTTTTGACAAAACATCGAGTTTTTCTTGCATTTTTGCATCCATAAACTGCCTCTTTTGTCAAATCGCGCTTCAAAAACGAGCAATAGAATCCCCTTTCCGACACGATTCGTCAAAAACCATTCTTATATAATTATTATATCACCGCATATTTCATATGTCACCAAAATATTGTGCATGTAATATTTTGCGTTATGTTTACTATTGCAAATTTGTGTGCTATAATTCATCCGTAAAAACAAAAGCGTTTATCGCAAATCCTCATATTTCACGCACCCATGGCGCAACTGGATAGCGCATCAGATTCCGATTCTGACGGTTGGCGGTTCAAGTCCGCCTGGGTGTACCACTCTAACCCCGCAACCTTGTGTTGTGGGGTTTTCGCTTCCCTCATGCGTACTTGTACCTTTTGCTGACGCGATTGCCACTGCGTGTAACAATCGCTATTACATTCACTTCGTTCTCTACAAGTCCCCCGGGTGTACCACTCTAACCCCGCAACCTTGTGTTGTGGGGTTTTCGCTTCCCTCAT